>Ga0102855_1000009_pt1 | contig 70727 bp, 77 predicted proteins | sample Colrivmet1370B02_FD_78450 | JGI IMG/M metagenome (GOLD analysis project Ga0102855, IMG submission 78450) | Estuarine microbial communities from the Columbia River estuary - metaG 1370B-02 | ecosystem: Environmental > Aquatic > Marine > Intertidal zone > Estuary | place: USA: Columbia River...
AGATGGAATTAAACACGGCGAAGATTTTATTAGTGGACCAAATTTTGAAAAATTTTTCAAGTTTTTTGAGATTGAATCATTCATTGTTTTAGGAAAAGCATCTGATGAGTTTAAAAAGTTTTGTTCTGAAAATGGCTTTGTGATTGAATATAGAGAATCAATTGGAGGATATGTCAGAAAATAACTAAAATAAAAAACTTAATTAAAATGATGTGTCTTCGCTCTAAAAGAAAACCCTCCGATTGGGAGGGTTAATTTATGTTTTTAATTTGGAAGAAGCTCCTCAACTAATTCAAGAGATTCCTTTTGGTGACCAACAATCATCTCTAATGACTCACGAAATGCTTTTTGGTCTGCTTTAAATGTTTCCCAGCCAAACATTTCATTGTAGTCTTCTTCCCAAGAAGAATCAAAATCTGGATTGGAATGTTTAAATGTATTAAATCCTACATATGAAACAAAAGTATTACTTCGCCCACCTGAAACAAGGCTTAACATAATTCTACTAGTATCTGGTCGCCTTTTTGCGATAACCTTACCTATTCTTTGAATCCATCTCCCAAAATATTCATTATGGGTCTGTTTTACAACATAAATATTTTTAATCAAATGTTTATAAGGTGGAGTCGTTACATCAATGTTCACATCAGCCCATTTTTCTCTTTCCCAAATTTGCTGACCTCCTATTGATTCTGCAAACGGCATAACATTATCAGCCCAATATTTAAGTTCTGCTGAAGCATCTCTATCATATCCTTCTGAAGTTTGAAAAGGCATTATTCTTTCAAATACTCCAGCATTCTGACCTGTACTTATCCTATAAGTAATAATAAAGTTGTCTTGTTCAGCATTATATTTTTTTGTCTTTTTTGCTGCCGACTGGATAAATTTACTTTCCATTCCTGATTTTGCTTTGTAATGGAATGTATTCCAATATTCTGCATCTGAATTTCTTTGACCATATGAATTTGAAAATATTACGAAACAAAGAAATAAAAGTATTTTTTTCATTTTAATTTGATTTATGATTAACAATTTGCAATTTATGAAAAACCAAATAACGGAACTTACTTAAAATATTATAATTGTGGTTTAGTTTGTTCGTTTTCTGTTTTTTAAAAACCGTAATCCTCCCGAAGAAAATAAAGCCAGCAAAACTAGGATGGGCTGAAATAACAAACGGATAAATCTACTTTTATCAGTATTTAAACTGAAAGCATCGATTTCATTTACATATTGGTTAATGTTTCCTGGGAAAATTAAAACATAAAAAATTGCTAAAAAAATTCCTGTTTTTACTTTTAATTTACCTCCTACTACCATCAAAATTCCTAAAATAATTTCAATAATTCCAGAAGTAATTATTATCAAATCAATTAATTTTGTCTGTTTTGTTAACCAAGTAGGGACTTGTGCTTGAAAATCAATTTGTAAAAATGTTAAATGTCCTATTCCTACATATATCATAATTAAACCCAATAAGATTCTAATGATATTTTGAAAAGTATTTGTTTTAATTGCCATTAAAAATTAATTAAAAAGTCTCGAATTCTCTGAAAATACTGAAGATAATATCCCCATAAGTTCATTATTCAAGAATTGAAAAGCCCTGCTTTATCATACAATCTTAAATCTATTCTAAACCAATAAATATTGTGCTTTTTTTTATAAAAATTTATAATTAAATGTGAATGTAATAGAAAGTATATTGAAAAAATAGTTTAAATGTTTAAATCATTCTTGATTTAAACATTTAAGAAAAATTTCATTTCTAAAATTTTTATATTTTGAAATTTTATCGTCAGAAACAAAATCAGTTGAACCCATACTGTTATCTTTTATCCACTGGTTGGTTATTGGACCGAATTCTTTATTTAATTTTTTATCACTCCATTTAACCATTTCAATAATTACAGGATAAACATCAACTGCCTTATCAGTTAAATAATACCATTTGATTTTTTTATTATTTGGATCAATTTTGTAATCTATCAATCCATCCTTTGTCAAACTTTTTAATCTATTTGTTAGAATATTAGAAGCAATTCCTTCCGCACTTTTGATAAAATCATTGAAAGTTTTTTTTTCAATAAACATATCTCTGATTATTAATAGAGACCATTTATCGCCAAAGTGATCAAGAAAATTTGCTAAAGCACATTTACTTCTATACATTTTTTGATGTAATTAAATACTTTCAAGTTATGAAATTTTTATAATATCCCCAGATCTAATGAAGCAATACCTTTAGTTTTTTAATTACTTAAAGAAGATCAATTATTGTATTAATTGATATACTTAAAATAAAAAAATAAAACGAAAAGTTAAAATTCTTATGTGCTTTTTGAATTAGAAAGTAAGTCTACCAGTATAAAGGTTATATGCAACTAATACAAAAATTATAAGTAAACCTTGAAAAATAATCTGACTTGGTGTACTCCATTTTTTCATTCTTTAAAGTTACAAATAAAACAGCCGTAAAATTAATTAGAAATAAATTTTAAAAAGTAAAAACAAAACATATTCTATTATTATTTTTCTTCGTTAAATATCAACATCTACTTGAGCCATTTTAGACCTATTGACGATTTATTCACTTACTTGTTGATTATAAGCACTTGTTTTCTTTTAACATATTTAGCAGCGGAATATCGAGCGTGTTTTGTCGAAAGTGAAGGCATTTCTTCAATCTTTGCTGAAAGCCTTTTAAGGTTCTTATTTATCGTGCTTAGTTTACTACTACAATAAGCTTTTATTTGATTAGGTGTCATGTCGTCTTTGAGAAAATTAAAGATGTATTTACTATCTCCAGAGTACTTATCCATAATCCCTTGAATATCTTCTGTAATCCAAACTTCGCCATAACCCTTCGAGCGAAATTTAATCTTTAAGTGATCAAACTCAATTCGTTTACCAAATTCATCGTTGACAATCCAGTCCTTTTCCAATAAAATTATATCTGAAAACCGAATTCCGTCAAAAATAAATAGAAAGAAGAAAATATCCTTTGCTAGTTTTTCCTCATAACTTGATGTTTCGACATCAGCTAATGCCTTAAATTGATCTTTAGTAAGAATATATTTTTTTATCTGCGGAATAGATTCTGGAATACTAATTTTATCAAGCCCTTTGAATGGATTCTCTGTTGGAAATACCACTCCAGTATTCTCTGAATGAGAAAAAACATGCCTAAGAGCTCTCAAGTAACTGTTAGCGGTTTCTTTGCTGCTTCCTTGCTCTCTATGCCAGAGTCTAAATCCTGTAATCCATGCAGAAGTAATATCGTGAATAACTAGATTTTTATTCTTATCATAAAGCTTCATTGATTTCATTGTAGAAATGTAGTGGTCTTTAGTGCCCTTTTTCTCCTTTTCTGCAATAACCATTTCAAAAATTTTATAAACAAATATTGACTTAGACTCTACTTTAGTGTTTAGCTTAAATAAATCGCCAAATTGTCTTAATGTTTTGACCCTGAAAAAGTCATTGCATTTCTGAGCTTCTTGCCTAATCCCCATGAGGGACTGCCTAACTTCTTTCTCCTCATTAGTAAGATTTGATCCGCTTCCAATAAAGCCCTTTTTCATTCTCTCCCATTGAAAAGGAGAAAGATATTTCTTCGTACTAAAATATTTCTTTTTTCCTTCAAGATTTGAATGCACCCTCAAGTATAATGTAAAACTACCAGGGTAAGTTTTAGACTCTTGTCTTTTATCTAAATAGAAGCCTATGCTGAATGTATCAAAACCTGTCATAGAGCAAAAGTAATAAAACTCACTTAATATTGAGAATTATTATTATAAATGAATATATATTTAAAAATTAAAGAATGTATAATATTGATTTTGTTGATATTTTATATATAAATATATTTAAGCCCTTTTAACTTTAATCAAGAGGTTTTTATATAGTTATCATCTTATGTACTTTGAAAAACATAAACTAATATTAAAACTGCTTTTTTATTTTTAAGCAATACAATAGGGTATTAATTCGTCACAAATACCTTTTAAATCTTAATAAAATAATTAGAGTCTAATTTGGTTGAACCTAATATCTTTGTTCTTTAAATTTTACTGTTAAAAACTTATTATGAGTAGACACCTATCTTTAAGGTCAGGTAATCCTGTTCTTTCAAAAAAAACTTTCAATAATTCTATTTCCAGAGATAATAAAATGACTATTGAAGGGACTGTAAATAAAACTGCAATAAGCCTTTTTCTTCTAATAGGTGCGGGTTATTTAACTTTCAACACCGTTAATCTAGTCTTGCTAATTGGATGTGGTATAGGAGGATTCATATTAGCTATTATAACTTTTTTTAAAAAAGAGTGGTCTCCAATAACTGTTCCTATTTATGCAGTATTAGAAGGTGGTATGTTGGGTGGTATATCTTACACCTACAATTCTTTATATGATGGTATAGTAACAAATGCTATACTTTTAACAGTAGGAATATTAGTTTCTTTATTAATCGCTTATCGATCAGGCTATATAAAACCAACTGAAAATTTTAAACTTGGAATATTTGCTGCAACAGGTGGAATTGCCATTGTCTACTTAATAAACTTTTTTATGGGGTTTTCTGGCTCAAGTCTGGGTTTAATGAGTATAAATAACGCTTCTCCAATAAGTATTGGATTTAGTATTGTTGTTGTAATAATAGCCGCTCTAAATCTGGTTTTAGATTTTGATTTTATTGAGGAAGGAGCTGAAAAGGGGGCTCCAAAATATATGGAATGGTATGGGGCATTTGGTTTATTAGTTACTCTTATATGGCTATATCTTGAAATATTAAGGTTACTAGCAAAACTCAACTCAAGAAAGTGATTTTATTGCGGGATTGCTAAATGTTTTATACCTGAAGTTTAAATGGAAATTATTACTGTTTTATTTCAAATTTATTCCCCTTAAACACAAACCAAATAAGCATAATAATTAAATATGAAGAATAAGCTATCACTGCTATTTTTGCATTTAGTAAATTAATTAAAAGAGTAAATACAATAGTTGAAGATCCTGCGAGTATTAAAAAAAACTTTTTGAAAAGTATAAGATAGTTTACAATATCAAAATTTTCTCTTTCCTTTTTTGACATAGTGTTATAACCGCTCAAAAGATATTTAGCATTTTCTTTATTTAAGCCTAAAGCAAATGCTATAAAAATTATGTCTGAAATTAAAACTGAAATAAAAGGAAAGTTCATTTAAGCAAATTAACAATATACAAATATAACAAATCCTAAAACTTACTTTAAATAATATCCCCGTGGTTAAAAACATTTATTATAATTAATTTTATTAACTTTCAATAAAAATGATTTTTATAGAAAAATACTACCCTGTAATACTTGCTTTTTTAAGTTTTTTATATTCAATATTTTTGTGGTTTTCAGGCAATCAGCTTGAAGGCATTTATGTAGGCCTTTGGCCAGTAACTATTCTTGCTTTTGCATTTGTGATAAGACAAAGAAGAAGCGATGATAAAAATTCAGGGCTATGAAAAACCAAATTATGTTTATCGTAGGATTAATAATATTTGTTATCTACGTATATTTTCTTTTGACAATAATCAGAAAACAACATAAAATTCAACGTAAAGAAAATATGAATTCATATGATTCGAGTGATTTTGATGGGATAGGAAATCAAGGTAGGATACCGGATAAAGATGTGAAAAATAGAGCATCTTAATCGCTTGCTTTTAAAGGAAATTCTTAAATACTTTTTTTATTTAGTTATCTTTTGTTCTTTTTATTTTTAATCAAAAGAGTTGTTAGGAAAAACTCTTCGGCATGATTAAAATATCTTAACTCTGACTATTTTTCTATTTTTTATAGACTTCTTTAACTAAACTATTAATTAAATACACACTCAATTCATCATAATACTCTTCATTAGCATCATCTATCAATAAGTTTTCGCTTAATCCAAACAATTCTCCAATGTTGTCAAATTGCTCTAAAACATAATGAGAATATTTTCCGCTTTTAACTTTTAAATCTATCTGTATTTTAAAGTTTTTGATTTTATGATAGGTTTGGCTATTCATATTTTTATTATTAATGATTAGTTGTAAAGTTAAACCTTATTAAGCCAATATTTATAAATAAACATAATCATGTAGAAAATTTTAACACAGTATTTTTCATTAACTTACTGAAAATGAAATGTATGTAGTTTTATCTGTGTTTTAAAATTTCAGCCTCCAGAAAAAAGCAGGATTTTTATTACATCGATTATATCAAAAAAAATAAATGTCAATGACATCAAGGTTATTAATAATTCTCAATAACCATAAAGCATAAAACTTTATTAATAAAGGATGTATCTAGATTATTAGTACTGAATATCGTAAGATTTAATTTATTTCAGGTAGTTTATTTTTTAAAACATACCCTAATTCTCTTTTTTCAGTTTGAATAAAAAAATACTCTGAATTACTTCTGTCTAAAATCCTAAAAGAATACCCCCCTTGAATTCTATGAATAACTCTTGATGTTGAAATTGGTTTTTCAAATATTAAGTAGTTTTTATTTTTAAAAAAATACTTAGTATTAGAGTTGTGTAAATCACTTTTAATTTGCTTAAAGGCATTTTTATTTAAAAAATTGTCTTCCTTGTTTTTAATTAAAAATGAAATAAATTCAACATCAGAAAGCCACTTATTTTTTGCTTTAAATTGGAATACATTGTTTGCAAATCTAATTTCAGAGTCTAATAACATTTTGTTTAGATTTGGGATGTTTGATGGAATTTTATTTAATATAAATTTTGTTTTAAAAAATTGATTCTTAAGTTTTTCGAGTCTAACAATATAATCATTTGATTTTATCTTGTTAGATTTTAACATTTCTGAAAGAGCTATATTTTCTTTCATATTCAGTTCCACAAAACGGGTTTTTAATAACTCTACTTTTTTATTATTTATTTGTCCAAAAGAAAGAAGTGGAATAAATATTATAATTAGTTTTTTCATAATCTAAATATAATAATTATATAAACCTTATAATTATTGAGGCCTTTGAAGTGGATTAAATGTTTTCGAATGCTTAGTGAGAAAATATTTCCGTTCTTACTAAAGATAAATTTATGTTTAATTAGGATTTGTTATATTGGGCATCATTAAATAAATAAAATGAAAGGAATTATTATATCTCTTTTACTTCTTTTTTTCACTAACTGCTCTAAAGATTCTGATGAATTAACCACAACCCTTTACGGCCTTTCACAAGAAGACATAGATCAGGCATTGATCATTCATAATAATGCGCGCTCAGAGGTTGGTGTCATTAGCCTTAAATGGTCATCTTCACTGTCTAAAGATGCATCAAAATGGGCACTAAAAATGGCCAAAGAAGATAGAATGTATCATTCTGAAAACGACTCTCGCACTGGTCAGGGAGAAAATTTATATTATACAACTGCAACAGATTCAATAACTTCTGCTAGAAATGGATCTCAACTTTGGTATGAAGAAATTGAATTATACACCTATTCCCCAATTCTATCAGGAGAAAATGATTTTTCCGAAATAGGGCATTACACTCAAATGGTTTGGAATAGCACTACTGAAGTTGGAATGGCAATGGCTGTTTCTAGCTCAGGAAAGACATATGTTGTAGCAAGGTATAGTCCTCAGGGTAATTTTGTTGGAGAATTTCCGTATTAAATATATAATTAAAACACAAGGTATAAAAAACTAATAATATGGATCTAGAAAAAATAAAAATTGCAATGCTCAAAATAGTAGATTCAATTGCCAAAAGTCTTGGAGTTGAACTGAGAGTTTTAGTTCTGATTGCTTTTTTAGTTGGTTATATTTTAGGCCGTATCTAACTAATATAACTTTGAGAAGCAATCAAATAAATCTTTTTATTCGATTGGATTAAATTATTTTAGAACTAATAGCATATTTTAAAATTGTTCAGTTTTATAAACTCTTTTCTATTGTTGTTTTTACTTCATCCAGAGCGTCGATAATTACTTCGTTAAAAGTATTTTGTCCAATGTTGGTGACATGTTTTGCTCCCTCTAGTTCAAATCTGTCAAAAGCGTTTTCAATAGTACTATATTCATTGTCTCTAATAGTGCTTATGGTAGATAATATTGCCTCAACAATTTCTCTTTTTCTCTTTTGGTAATAATCCATATAAATAATAATCGTTGTATTAATATTACTAGTAATTTAAAAAATAATAACTAAAGTTAGTCAGAATTGTCATTACAAACATAATATGACAGACATCATTTTTTTTCATTACGTTAAGATTTATTTAATTCAAAAATGCGCATTAAATAGGCAGATATTGACTATTGATAAATAGTCTTTATATTTATTATAAAACTATGAGCCTACACTTTAGCATTATTTGGTAGGTTTGTTTTAACTAAAGGTATCAAACCATCCGTCGAATGGATTGGGAAAAAGGCATTTAAAGTTTTTTCGCGGGGAGTGGGACTTATTGAGGTAATTATAACTATTTGTTTTTACGTTTTTGTTGTGGTAAATTATTTAATAGAATATTAGACTTAATTAGTGTGAATTTATAAAGAATTTTAATAAGCTAATAGCAATCAAAGTGTTTAAGATGTCATTTTAAAAATGATGCTTTTTAACCAAGCTTTAATAGCTTTTTCATCTTTTGTTTTAGCACTGTCTAAACTTTGAACACAAATAAACTTTATGTTTTCATTTGAAGTACAAAGATTCAATTTTTTTTCAACATATTTTTTGTGTCTATTTACAGGATATATATAAACTCCATCTATAGAGGATGTATAAATATTTTGATTTTGAAGCTCTAAATTATTAGCAAGTGAAACTGTATTAAATTGATCATAATTTCTAAAACGATAAGAAATATTCTTTTTTAATAGTTTATCATTATTATTAAAAAAAAGTTTTAGTGTCTTTTTATTTATTGGGTGAGGAGTGTGTTCTACTCGAAAATATTTATTAATGTATCCAAGCTTATTTGCAGCGTTCCACTGTCCGATGTAATAATTTGGACGAAGCATAAAATTCTTGTTATTTAAGATAGTTTTTTTAATACATTTTATGATCGTATTATAAGCTAATTTAATCTTTGGTTTGGATTTCCATTTACCCCTTAAAACCGGAGTTCCGTTTACAAACCAATCTTTTTGTTTCACAGGACGAATCAGGAAAAAATCATCATTAAAATAAACGAAATTGTCAGAAAGAGAATTTATTTTCCACAGTAAACTCTCAATTGATCGACTATTAAAGGTAGGCAAACAAAATTCGTTCCCTTTAAATATTTCTTTATGATCAATTATTTTAATAGAATTAATCCATTTTGGAAAATATTTTTTAAAAATATCTGAAAATTTTGGTGCTTGACTATCAGTTATAATAAAAATATTTCTTACAAAAGGAGCGAATTTTAGGATTGAGCCAACACAATATTCAATTTCATTTTTGGATTCGAAACGAGTATTTAAAGAACTATGGGAAGAGTACGCTTTTTCTTTTTCTAAAAAAAAAGTTCTCATTTTTTTTAGATTAGGATCACTTCCATTTACCCATGTTATGACAACATCTATTGGAATTTCTTTTTTGATATACTTTATAATTTAGTTACAATAAACTTTCGCTGGTTAAAAACATATAATGGGTATTTAATCCATACAATATTCATCTCCTATTTCAAAAGAATTATAAACTTCTTCAGAAACACTACCAGACATAATAACTATTTGATTTTGAACATTTTTCAATTTTTCATTCCAATAGAAAAAATATTTACCTCCTCCTGATCCTTTGTCTTTGATTTCAACACATCCTGTTTCTTTGGAACAAAAGGAGACTAATACGATTATGAATACAAGTGTTTTTTTCATTAATTCATTATTTTGATCAAATATAATAAATCCTAAAGCCTGCTCCTCTCAATATGCATTTGGTTTAACAAAATTTATTAAAGTTTTCTTGTACCAATTCTTCAAAATACTCTTATTGTTAAATTATATTTTTTCATGTGAAAGGAAAAAGTTTTTGTTTTTTTAATAGCTTTACTAATGAATAAAAAAAATCCTTAAAAATCAATTGACTATAATTAACTAAAATATAACTAATGAAAAAAATATCTATCCCATATGCTATTATCATTGGCTCTATATTTATTAGTCTTTCACTTTATTTTGGACATTTAGCCAATCGGTATTCACATATAGAGGGAAAACAACTATTAGATAAAAAAGAGGGCACAATTTATTTATTAGATGAAAGAAAATATATTCTTAAAAATGGCGATGTATATCAGTATGAATAAATTAGACTGATTTGCTGTTTAAAATTTCCGAAAATATATTGTTAAAAAACTTTTAGTAATATTACATTTGAAGCTATGAAGAATCGACAGGTTACGCTTTTTGGTGCGTCAGGTTTAATTGGTGGTATTTTGATTAAACAACTTACAGAAGATTCTTCCATTTCGAAAATAAAAATTGTTTCAAGAAGGCCAATTAAATACAAACATAAAAAAATTGTTTTTTATCAGATATCTTTTTCAGATCAAAAAAAACTTGAAAAGTGTGTTACTGATAGTGAAGTGGTTTTTTCAACAATTGGTTCTACAAACGCTAAAGTAAAAGGAGATAAAAATGCCTACAGAAAAATAGATTTTGACATTAATCTATCCATTGCTAAGTCTTGCCTAAAAATGAAAGTTAATCAATTTCAGCTTGTCTCCTCTGGGGGAGCAGATGCCTCAAGTAAAAACTTTTATCTAAAACTAAAGGGAGAAATAGAAACTGCCGTTTTTGATTTAAAATTACCTTCGGTCATTATTTTGAGACCCTCTTTGTTGTTAGGAAAAAGGAATGAATTTCGTTTTGGTGAAAAGATTGCTCAAATTTTAATGTCTTTATTTTCTTTTTTATTTTCCAATAATTACAAGCCTATAAAAGCAACCTCTGTTGCAAAATCAATGCTTAAATATTCTAAGATTAAACCGCTGGGAAATCATTTGATTTATAATAAAGAAATGATAAAAGATTTATACTGAAATCACAAACGTACTTTAAATAAATAAAGTTAGCTTAAAAAGCATTAGAAAAAAGAAGACTTAATAGGATGGAGTTTGTTAGAGACTTTTAATCTCGGCTCTTATTATTTTAATTATATGTTTGTCAAAATATATAAGGATTTTAAAGCTGCAACCCCTTCAAATAAAAATTGGTAGAATATAATCGGAAGAAGTTGTTGATGTAAAGCCTAATGTTTTATTAGAAGTTTATTCTGGTTTAGAATTTGACGGGATATGTTTTTATGGAGTAAAATAACAAATCCCCAATACTCAGCAGGCAAGTTGTGTTATCTTAAACTTTTTCCGACCAAATGATATTTCAATTCATATAAATGAAATAAAAAAATATGAAAAAATTTGAAATGGTTGGATGGGGTTTAGCAACAAAAATTACACCAAAAGGAAAAAAATTTCTTTTATAATAACCTTTAATTGATATGATAATCTTTCAAATGTAATGAAGCACTTAGCTGGTAATGGAGCAATAGAAGATCTTTCCTTTAAAAAATTTAGTGAGAAATAAATTGGAAAAATAGGTGTATTATTAAAGCTATTTCATGAACAAAATAAAACATAATACTCCCTCGCGTGGAAAATCGTTGTTTTTCTTAAAATATTAATTTATTCCCATTTTAAATCTAGTTACCAATCGTTTTTATTAAGGTCATCTATTATTTTTTTATAGATAGATTGAAATAAAATAGTAGAATACTCCTTTAATGTCTTTTGATAATTATTTATAACCCTAGGTTGAGACTGGATGTAAATTTCTTTTTTCTTTTTACTGGTGGATTCAAAATAATCTTGATTCATTTCTTCAATAGCTTTAAGCTTAAAACGCTCAAGGTCTACTGCTAAAAAATCCATTTTAGCGGGAAAAGGTAATTTAAAATCTATTCCATTAGAATCATAATACTCCCCGTCCTGATACTGCATTTCAATTCGAAATTTATTGTCCCTTGCCTCTAAAACAATAGTGTAGTCGTGGTTGTAATCAACATAATCCAAAAGACTTGGGTCTTTTGGATTTATTAACTTATATGAATTGATAACTGGTACTTTTGCCATTGCTTTTATTATGATACGCTTTGAGTCTGAATCGTTAAAAACGACTACGTCATTGGCATTTTGATAAATAAGAGCTATCGCAAAATTTATCTTTGAAAAAATTTGGGCCGCTGAAATCCCTCTAACTTCATAAACCTGTGAAATTTTATTACCGTCAATTTTCTGAGAAAAAGATTTTATACTTACTAAAAAGAGTAGAATAATTATGCGATTGATTTTCATATTAAATAATATATTAATGATGTTAAATTGAGAAAATTGGTTTCTCGTAAAAATCTAAAAATTATCTTTTTCAAACTCTTTTAAGCTCCATATTACTTCTGGATTTTCAATAAAGTCTACGGGATTACCCATTGCTAATGCATGAATATCCAAGTCTTCATTATCAAAGCGTACCACCCAATAATCAACTTTATTGATTTTAGAAATTCCCTCAAGTAATTCAACAGCTATTTTGTGTTTCTTATTTAAATGGTGAGAGAAAAAATAGCAGCTTTTCCAGCTCTGATCTTTTTTTGGCTTAAACTCTAAAAGAAACTCATTTATCAAATCTTGTCGTTTCATTAATTAAAAATATAAATTTTATTCCTAACAAATAACGTTAAAATTATGTAGTCTAGAGAATAAAATTGATCTAGCTTTTTGATGATATTGAACATAAAAACAGTTTAGGTTTGATTATGTTTTTAAGCTCCATTTTATCTATTTAAAACTTTAATCGATTTTTTGGAATAGAAAAAAGTGGTAATGAAAAATAAAAGTGCTTCCTTTAGATTAAAACAACCATTTTAGCTAAAAAATAAGCCCCTTTATATTAAAAAAGATAATGTAAAGCTATCCTTTCCATGTTCCTCCATAGCGATAATGTTCATTGTCTCTTCTTACTTCTATAAGGCAATCATTACATAGAAAAACCCATTCTTTAATTGGCTTGTATGATGCACGAAAAGCCATTCTAACACTTTTTTTACACTTTTCGCATTCTTTTTTTTTCATTCTAATTTTAATTTATTCTGTTCTGTTTTGTTCTTTTGTCTTTTTCGTTCTAATCTTTGAAAAATAATATATGTTTTTTTATTAAGGTTAGATATAATTTTTCGTTTTAGCACAGTTTTTTCAGATTTTCCAATATCGTTAAAATTTATGTTTTTTAACGATTTATGTTCATAAAACTGCCATAATTTTTAAAAATTTAATTTGAAATTTTATAAAATATATTGGAGAATTTCTGAGCTACCATTATTTGTTGCAATAATTTCTTTAGAATCTTGGTCCTTAATCCTAAATTTTCTTGTATCGCTTAAGTTTTCAGCAGAAATAATCAATAAAATACTTCCAAACCAATGTGTCTACGATTGATAAAATCAAATATAATATTTCTTGTGATAAGATGACATTCTATGGAATAATCAAAATATATGATTTAGTTTTTGAGCTATTTTTTCTTTCTTCTGTTAGCAATTTTGTCCCCTTTTGTTCTTGGCTTATTATATTTTTTAGCAATTTTGAATTTATATGAACCTCCTAAATTGGTTTTTTTATTTTTAGCTTTTTTTTCTTCCATTACATAAAGATGCCCAAAAACTAATCGCTTTTTTTATGAAATTCAATGAGGTTTTTGGCTCAATTTTCAATTTAAAATTACTGTCATAAAATTTCAGTAATCGTACTTATCTTACTATTAAAATTTATATGTTCTTTTGCTTTTTTTCCAAGTAATAATTTACCAATGGGACTTGTAGGAGAAATACAATAATACGTGTGGATTTCAATATCACAAGGTCCTGCGGCTAATGCAATATAAAAATTTTCTTTGTCTGTTCGAACAACAGAACCCAGACTTACTATGCCTGTGTTATAATGGTTTTTAAGTGATCGTAACTTTTGAAACTCCTTCTCCAATAACAATAGTTGGTTTCCTAGTTTTTCACGTTCAATCTGGATCATTGCCCTCCCTGTTTCATGCTTATCGCCAGCACTACTTTTAGTTTCATAAGTCAACGCTAATTGTAGCTCATTTTTTCTTTGTTCCAACAAATTCTTTCTTTTTTGAATATAGTTTTCACAATGAAAAAACAACTTTTCTTTTATCATAAACAGTTTTCAAAGAGACTTTCAAGATAGATAAATTGTCAATATAATTTAAACCTGATTTAATGAAGTTTTCTTAATGTTTTTTTAGAAAATAAAGGTTCTAAAATCTAGCTGAAAAGAACTAAAAGAATTCTCTACTTTTATCGCATGAAAAAAAACAACGTTTCCTTTAAATGGGCCTTTAAAGAATTTATTTGGCCAAGAAGAAAAATTCTCTTTTTAGGCCTTTTTTTAATCTTAGTTCGCAGTTTGTCTGGCTTAGTTCTTCCATACGCTAGTAAATCATTAATCGATGAAGTTATTCCTTCAAAAGACACTCATTCTCTCACAATTTTGTTGGTAGTGGTTTGCATTGCTTTATTATTTCAATCAGTTAGTGCATTCTCACTAACAAGACTTTTAAGTGTTGAGGCACAACATTTAATTTCAATTTTACGGGCCAAAGTGCAACAAAAATTACTTACCCTCCCTATTAGCTTTTTTGATAATAATAAATCAGGTGCTTTAGTTTCCAGAGTAATGACAGACGTTGAAGGTGTAAGAAATCTAGTGGGAACTGGATTAGTGCAATTAATAGGGGGAAGTGTAACTGCCATTATATCACTTATTATTTTAATTCGGATAAATGCTCAAATGACCTTATTTGTTCTTGTACCTGTGCTAATATTTGCTGTAATTGCATTAAAGGCCTTTGGATACATTCGCCCAATTTTTAGAGCTCGCGGTAAAATAAATGCAGAAGTCACAGGACGTCTTACTGAAACCCTGAATGGAATTAGAGTAATTAAAGGTTTTAATGCTGAAACTCAAGAACAAAAAGTATTTGAAAAAGGGGTAGAAGATTTATACCAAAATGTCAAAAAAAGTTTAACAGCTACTGCATTTATGACAAGTTCTTCAACGTTTTTATTGGGTTTAGCTTCTGCTGGTATTATGGGAATGGGAGGGTATTTTATTATGAATAATTCTATGACTTATGGTGAATTTGTGTCCTTTACACTTTTTTTAGGTTTTATGATTGCCCCAATTGTTCAAATGAGTAACATTGGGAGTCAATTAACAGAAGCCTTTGCAGGGTTGGATAGAACCCAAGAGTTAATGGGTATTGATGAAGAAAATAACTTAAAAACAAGAACCATAACACTTGATAAAATTAAGGGGAATATCACTTTTAACAATATTACGTTTAGTTATGATGATACCACAGAAGTGCTTCGAAATATTTCTTTTGAAGCGCCACAGGGAAGTGTAACCGCACTTGTTGGATCTTCAGGGTCAGGAAAATCAACTATTGCAAGCTTAGTCACTGCCTTTTTAAATCCTAATTCTGGACAAGTGCTTATAGATGAAATTGATCTGTCAAAAGTAGATTTAAAAAGCTTTAGAAGTCAATTAGGCGTTGTACTTCAAGATGATTTTTTATATGAGGGAACCATTCGAGAAAACATACTTTTCCCACGTCCCAAAGCTTCAGAAGAAGATCTTTTAGAGGCAGTTGAAGGAGCTTATGTTAATGAATTTACAGATCGCTTTGAAAATGGCTTAGAAACAGTTATTGGTGAGCGAGGGGTTAAATTATCCGGTGGGCAACGCCAGCGGATTTCAATTGCAAGAGCCTTACTAGCAAAACCTAAAATTGTTATTTTAGATGAGGCCACATCTAATTTAGACACTCAAAGTGAAGCTTTTATTCAGAAAAGTTTAGCAGTGTTAATGCGCAACAGAACTACATTTGTTATCGCTCATCGTCTGAGCACAATCCAAAAAGCTGATCAAATATTGGTCATAGAAGAAGGTGACATTGTAGAGCGAGGAAAACATGAGGAACTTTTAAAGACAAAGGGGAGGTATCATGAATTATATACCTATCAAACAAGAATGTAAACTGATAAATAATTATAAAAAAATTCTTCTTAAACAAAATATTAGTCTTGATTGACGATAGGTTTTACTTTTTGAGCAATCAATCCCATAGTTTTTTTTAGTTGATCATGCGTTAAATTAGCATTATCCAATTGAAAGGTAAAACGAGAAATTCCTCCCAAAGAGGCACTGTGATGTAGAATCTTTTCGGCAACCTCTTCGGGACTCCCTACTAACAAAGCTCCACTTGGGTTATTTTGTGCGTCAAACCCTTGTTTTGTAACCGGTGGCCATCCACGTTCTCTGCCAATACGGGTAAAGTTTTTTGCATACCCTGGAAAATAATTTGATACTGCCTCATCTTTTGTCTCTGCGACATAACCTAAGGAATGAATACCTAAACTTAATTCATTGGGAGTAAAACCTGCTTCAGCTCCCGCCTTTCGATATAAATCTACTAAAGGTCTAAAACGATGAGTTTCACCACCTATAATGGCAATCATAAGTGGCAATCCCATACTCCCTGCGCGGACAAAAGAAGAGGGTGTTCCTCCAGCACCAAGCCAAATAGGCATTTTTTTTTGAAAAGCCCTAGGGGTTATAAGCTGTTGATTTAAAGGAGCACGATATTTTCCAGACCAAGTAATTACTTCAGAATCACGAATTCGTAGTAGTAACTCTAATTTTTCTTTAAAAAGTGCATCATAATCTTCAAATTGAAATCCAAACAATGGGAATGACTCTGAAAAAGAGCCCCGACCAACAACCATTTCTACTCGCCCTGAGCTAATTAGATCCAGAGTAGCATAATTTTGAAAAACTCGCACTGGATCTGCAGCGCTAAGAACAGCAACAGCACTACTCAATTTTATCTGCTTTGTTAGTGCTGCCGCTGCAGCCAAAATAATGTGTGGTGCAGCATCTAAGAACTCTTCTCTGTGGTGTTCCCCAATCCCAAATAAATCGATACCTACTTCATCAGCATAAACTATTCTGTCTATTAGATCCTTTATTACTTGAACGCGATCCTCAGAAGAAGGTTTTCCTTTTGAAATGTCTACTGCTGCAAAACTGTCAATTCCTATTTCCATTAAATACTTATTAAATGGTTACTTTACTAGAGTGATTTTATCTTTATGAATAAGAATTTTCTTTTTTTTGTAAAGCACACCTAGGGCTTTTTTAAAAGCCTTTTTACTTAAGTAAAGCTGTTGCATAATTTCATTTGGACTGCTCTTATCAGAAAGATGTAATTCTCCAGAATGATCAAGTTTCTTTAAAATAGTTTCACAATTTGTATCAATAACATTCAAAAAACCCTGTGGCTGAAGAGAAATGTCATACTTCCCATCCTCTCTTATTTTTTTAATATATCCGATTTTTTTTGTGTTTCTTTCTAACGGCTCAAAAACTTCGTTTTTGTAGAGTAACCCCTCTAAAGATCCGTTGATTACAACATTAAAGCCAAGATCCGTTTCCCGTCCAATAATAAGCTCAACTTTTTCACCAAAATCTAATTCCATGATGTTTTTAATTTATGATAAAAGTACTCCATAAATAAAGGCTTTTTTTATAAAATTAATGCAAAAACATTTAGCGTAATTCACTATTTTTAGAATTAGATTTATTTTTCATTTAAATAGACGGTTTAATGAATAGAAGAAATGCATTAAGAAATATGGGGCTCTTGACCGGAGGATTAAGCCTTATTCCCTATTCATGTTCCTTAACCCCTGAGCTTGTATTCAAACGCTTGGCAAATGTTAAAAAAGAGCAACAAGATTTGATCGGGTGGATTTGTAATTGTATCCTTCCTGAAGATCCAGAAAACTTTCCTACGCCTGAAAGTCGGCAGCTTTTTGTGTTAACTCAAATTAATGATTGTGAAAACACGGCAATAATTCTTCACTTTTTAGAAGGTCTTGACTCTTTTCAGCTAGCCTTATCTACTTCTAAAGAAATGAAAATTGATCGGTTAACTCCAGAAGAACAATTTGTTTTTTTAAATCTACAATTTGAAAAGAAAGGTGCCATTAAAATATTCTTAGAAATGTTAAAAAATTACTCTCTTTTGCATTTTGAAACATCTGAAAGTTATATGAAAAATTATTTAGCATTTGAATTTATGCCAGGACGTTATTTAGGTAACGTGACCGTTTAAACAAATTATATTATGAAATCAAATACTTTTGATACCATCGTAATTGGAGCTGGAATGTCAGGGGGTTGGGCTGCCAAAGAGTTTAGTGAACAAGGATTTAAAACCCTTTTATTGGAACGGGGCCCCAATGTGGAGCATTTAAAAGACTATCCCACAACCAACACACAGCCATGGGAATTTAAGCACCGGGGTAGGCTTACTGCAAAAGAAAAGAAAGAAAATCCAATAGCCACTAGATGCTATGCTTTCAAAGAGGATGCCAAACACTTTTTTGTTAAAGATGACGAGCATCCCTATATCCAAAAAAAACCTTTTGACTGGCTAAGGGGTTATCAAGTAGGTGGAAAATCAATAATGTGGGCACGCCAAGTTCAACGCTGGAGTAAATATGATTTTGAAGGCCCTAAACGAGACGGTTTTGCGGTAGATTGGCCCATTAGATATAAAGACTTAGAGGAATGGTACACTTATGTTGAAAAATTTGTAGGTGTAAGTGGAAATAAAGATGGTTTGGACACTTTACCAGACGGTGATTTTTTAAAGCCATGGGAATCTAACGTGGTAGAAGATTATTTCAGTAAAGAAATGAAAAAACACTATGAGGATCGACATGTTATTTATGGTCGTTGTGCACATCTAACTGAAAGCAAGCCTCAATTCATCGAACAAGGAAGAGGTCTGTGCATGAGCAGAAGAATATGCCAAAGAGGCTGCCCTTTGGGAGGTTATTTTAATGTTAATTCTACTCTGATTCCATGGGCTTTAAAAACCGGAAACATGACTCTTAAGCCAAATTCTGTTGTTCAATCTGTATTGTATGACGAAGTACAACAAAAAGCAATTGGTGTTCGGGTTATTGACTCAAAAACAAAAAAAACAAATGATTACTTTGCTAAGGTCATATTTATAACTGCAGCCACACTAAACACCAATCTTATTTTATTAAATTCTAAATCTAAACGTTTCCCAAACGGCTTAGGAAATGATAATGGGTTGATGGGGAAATATATTGCCTTTCATAATTATAGAGCAACAATCAATGCACAATGTGTGGGGTTTCCAAAAAATACAATTGAAGGAGCAAAACCGACCTCACATTATGTTCCACGTTTTAGAAATGTATACAGACAAGAGACAGACTTTTTACGTGGGTATGCTGCTGGTTTTGGTGCTTCACCGTACAGAGTAACTGATCGTGAAGGTTTTGGTCCGCCGTTAAAAAAACAACTCCTCGAAACCAAAGAAACAGGTGTTTGGAATGTTAATTCTCATATGATGGGAGAAACTATTCCAAAAGAAAGTAATCAAGTAACCTTAGATAAAGAAAAAGTAGATTCTTGGGGAATTCCACTTTTAAATATAAATGTAGAGTATGATGAAAATGATGAAAAAATGATTCAAGACTTCTTTGAACAATTTACAGAGATGTTTAAAAAAGCTGGATTTGTAAATATAAAAACAAACGACAGCAAAAGAAGACCTGGAAATGACATACATGAAATGGGAGGAGTTAGAATGGGAAAAGACCCTAAAACATCATTACTTAACAAATGGAATCAATTACATCAATGTAAAAACGTTTTTGTTACGGATGGTGCTTGCATGACATCAACAAGTACTCAAAACCCTTCTTTAACATTTATGGCAATTACAGCAAGAGCTGCTAATTATGCAGTTGAACAAATGAAAAAAGAATTACTTTAAAAAGATTGGATTGGTTTATCCTTAGGAATTCGAGAATTCATTATCAAGAACCAAAGAGGTGGAACTAATGATAATAAAATAGAGGTTGGATAACCAAAGGGGAGTTGTGGACTTTCTTTTTTGTTTTCCAAAATTTGATATTTTTTGAATGCCTTAAAATGATGATCGCTATGACGTGTTAATTCGTATAAAACAATACGTCCAATAATGTGATTGGAATTCCAAGAATGATGCGTTTGTACTCTTTCGTATCTTCCTGATGGTAATTTTTTTCTCACTAACCCATAATGTTCTATGTAGTTAATTGTTTCTAAAAAAACGAAAGAAAGGGTCCCTACTATAATAGCAAAGAAGAGACCTGTTGTTCCAAAAATAATTATCCACATTATTAAATACGCAGTTTGAAAAAGTGTGTACCACATCATATCATTTTTAAAAGATAAAAAACCCTTATTTCCTTTTTTTAGCAATCTTCTTTGAATTCGCCAAGCATTTAAATACTGATTAAATACTGAAGTTACCCAAAAATGATAAACGGATTGATTTAGCTTTGAAGTTGCTGGATCTTCGGGAGTTGCTACATTTTTATGATGACCAAAATTATGCTCTAAATAAAAATGCATGTATAAACATGGTAAGAGTAATAACTTAGAAAGTGTTCGTTCGCTTTGTGAAGTTCTATGCCCCAGTTCATGTGCTACATTAATAGCATTTGTTGCCAATAAAATTCCTAATGACAATATAATCCCAATCGTTTCATAGTTCAATAATACCCCACTATTCAGGATATAGAAACCATAGCATAAAATCCCAAAAACAAAAGGAATATTTAGGTATAAAAGAAGGTCAAAAAAAATATTATTTACTCTTTTTTCTTTTTTAGCATTAGAATAAGAGGTGTCAAAATCATTTAATAAAAGCTCCAATAAAGGGATTACAATAAAAGCATAAATTGGTGCACTGAACGTTAGTATGCCTGAAGAAAAAACCGACAAAAGTGTAGCTAAAGGAATGGAATACGCAAAAAGATATTTAAGATCACTCATGATTAAATCTAAACAAAAATAATAAACTTATTGTTTCGTGGGTTTTAGAGAGGAAATTGATTTGAATCACTGATATTTATTACCTTTAACACAAAATAAAAGACAATAAAATGACTCTTGTTGCAGTAACCGTAATTATTACCACTATCATAACCCTAATTGTTATTTTAGTTGATATTAAAAAATCTAAATAAAGTACTTGCTTTATCTAGATTTGAATTCAATTTTTTTATAATTAATGTTAGAGCTTGTAAAGTAAAAAGTTAGAGATGTTTTTCTCCCCTTTCCGCCTTTATGTTTTAATTGCCCTTTTATCGGGGGTAAATATGTTTTCTCAAGGAGGAGGTATTCTTATTCAGCAATACAGTAAAGGTCCTGAATTAAATCAAATGTATTCGAAATGGAGCTTTTCAATTGGCCCTGAAGTTAACCGAATTAATTCTGATCTAAATACCGCTTCTCCAACGATTACCATTGGAGGAATGATAAATATAGAATATCGTTTTTCGAAAACTGTAGGCCTTCTTTCGGGGCTAAATTTTGTGCCAATAACTTATCGCTACATATCAGAAGATTCCATTGAAAAGGATCGCCTTAAGTATTTGACAATACCCTTGATTCTAAGGTTAAACCCTTTTAAAAATATAAGTTTTGGATTAGGTGTACTTTACAATCATTATGAAAAAGGACAAAGAATTCTAAAATTTGATGATGCTAAAGTAATTACTGAGTATCCAAAAGGGGTTTTTTCTAATCCACTTGGATTTAGTGCCCAAGTACACTATAATTTTTGGGACCGCTTTAATACAACTATAAATTATCGTTGGGCCAAAAAATACAGCCCTGCTAGTCAGCCTCAAAGTAATAATTCTAGAGGACTACAAGTTAGTCTTACTTATACTTTTTTGCGATCTGTAAAAATCCAGCACCACAAGGGGTAATAAGAAATATCTGATGTTTTTTACTTAAATACTCTACTTAATGTAATATTCAAAAAAGGATGGCGTTTATATTCTTGCTCAGAGATGTTTTTAGACATCGAATTAAATAGAAGTTTGAGCCTCCAAGGATTTTGATGGATCATAATTCCTGCTTGAAGATTATTTGTGAAACGTTTCATTTCAAAATCAAAAGGGCTGTTGTCCTTGAATAAACTTCCTGTTAAAGAATAATCGTGATATTTATATTCTAATACAGTACCTAAAAATACTGCGGAGCCTCGCATAATTTTTTCTAGTCTATAGCCAAAAAAAGGTAAACCCTGTAAATTTCCTAATTGAAGTCCAAATTTTGTTTTTGCCCCTATTCTAAATGTGCCAAATTCTAAATGAGATTGTTGAACAAATTTTATGTTTTGTCTTATAATAATTCCCGAAGAAAATGAGGTTTGTGCATTAATATGAAAAGCCTGGGGAATAGAAAAAGACCATGAGAGTTCCTCTAGATTTAAAACAAGTATATGATATGTGTTTTGCATTTTTTTTGCTAAAGAAGCTTCTGCTCCAGAAACTCCAAAAGTAACACCCCATCCAAAACCAAAATCAGAGTTTTTATAACGCTCTTTCGAAAATCTTAAAAACAACCAACCGCTGTATGGGTAATCCATATCTTTTTTGTCAATTGTCTTATGTAAAGAAGGTGTGTTTATTTCTTGACCTAAAGTCCAATGCTTGGATATAAAATGTTTTTTATTCGTAGAATCTGATTTCACTTTTCTATGAAAACCATATTCTAAAAATATCCCGCTGCTATAATATCTATCACTTCCAAAATACAAATCATTATCTACATTAAACCCTAGATAACTCTGTGCAGCTAAACTGCCATAAAGAGATCCAAAAAAGAGGATAAGAAAATGTTTTTTAGTCAATACATTTATCAAGGATCAATCTTTGTTTTTTAGAATTAACAATGGAATAGTACAATAAAAGTCTTTTTTGAAAACAATGTCGGTTTCCCATAATTTCTCAAAAAAACCTCTTTCTCGCTTAAAAACAATTAACATATCGGGTTGATTTGCCTGAAAATGCTCTAAGACTCCCTGGTAAACAGTAGCGTTTTCAGAAAAAAGCATTTGATCTGATCTTTGCATTAGCTCATCATTAAGTTGGTGGTTTCGATTTGCAAAACCAGGAACCTTAACCAATAATAATTTAAGTGAAGCCAAAAAAGAATCCTGAAAATATATTAATGCGTTTAATGTACTTAAGGTTTTTACTTCACCTGTCTTAAAGGCTAAAAGCATCTTTTTTGATGGTGTAAACGTTTTGTCTAATGGTGCTATAATTACAGGTATTTCGGTTCTTTTGATCATACTTCCGGCAATTTTTCCAAGAAAAACAGCTTCGTTAATTTCATTATTTAAAGGCCCAGTAACAATTAAATCTAGTCCTAACTCTTGATCTAATTTTCTTATTGTTCCGACTAAATCACGCTCACTACTTACAATCTTAACTTGATCTTTTTTAGTAGTAATACTAGCTACCATTTTTTTTATTCTTTGAATGTTTTTAATCTCTAAGCGAGAATTAACATTCGATAAGATTGTTAGAGAAGAATGTGCCGGATATGCATCAATTACAAAGATATTGCAATTAAAGTGTGATGCTAAATCAATGGCGTAAGATAAGGTAGTCTTAGCATACTTAGAGACTCCAACAGGTACTAGGATGTTTTGCATGATGAATTTTACTCAAAAATACTAAGTCTAAAATTACAATGATTAATTAAACTAAAAAAACACTGTTTTTATCTTTCATTGGCATAAAATATTTTTAGAACCCCTATAGATTGTCTACTTTTACAACATTATGAAAGCTTACGTAAAACAATATAAAGAGGACACATATGGTGTATTGGAATTTGGAAATTCTGCAGGAAATTCACTTTCTACCCCTATATTGAACGAATTTAAAACTCATTTAATTGCCTTAGAAAAAGATCCTACAGTTAAGGTAATCATAATTCAAAGTTATGGAATACGTGCTTTTTGTGGTGGTGCTTCCCTTGCAGAAATGAAAACCTTAAAAACATTAAAAGAGGCAACAAAATTTTTTATGGGAATTGCCGATTTGATCAACACAATTCGCTCATTAAGTAAATTTGTTGTAGCACGTGTGCAAGGAAAAGTGGTAGGTGGTGGAGTTGGATTAGTGGCTGCGTGTGATTATGTTGTTGCCAATTCTAAAGCAGAAATAAAACTTTCTGAGTTATCAATTGGCATAGGGCCTTTCGTTATAGAACCTGTTGTTTCAAGAAAAATTGGGATAACTGCCTTTTCACAACTTTCATTAGACGCACACACATGGAAAAGTGCTGAGTGGTCCTTTGAAAAAGGACTGTATACTTCCATTTGCTCCAATAGTAGTGAAGATCTTAACCAAACAGTTAAATTTCATGTGGGGCGTTTGGCCAATTATTCTCAAAAGGCGATGAAAACATTACGAAAGCTCCACTGGAAAGAGACTGACCATTGGGAGACACTACTCACTAAGAATGCAATAATTACAGCTGAATTAGTCCTAGAATCAACGACACAAAATATTCTTAAAACATTGTAATCCATATGAATAACAAAATTAGAGTCTCTAAGGAGTTTAAGTTTGAAACGGGACATGCTTTGTATGGCTACGACGGCCTTTGCAAAAATGTGCATGGCCATAGCTATAAACTTACTGTTACCCTTATAGGAATTCCTGTTTCAGATAATAAACATGTTAAATTCGGGATGGTTATGGATTTTAGTGATTTAAAGAAAATTGTAAATGAATGTGTAGTGGCTCTATTTGATCATGCAACCGTTCTTAATATCGATTCCCCTCACAAAGAATTAGCGGAGGCTATGGCATCTAGAGGGCATAAAATAGTTCGTGTCAGTTATCAGCCCACTAGTGAAATGATGATAATTGATTTTGCTAAAAAAATTGCATCTGCTTTACCAAAAAACATAACATTACATCACCTCATGTTAAGAGAAACTGAAACTTCTTTTGCAGAATGGTATGCATCAGATCAGTAGGATTTGATTAAAACCCTAAAGCGTCTAAATCTGCTTTTTGTTTAAGTTTTTTCTTTTTTTTAGAATCGATAATATCATCGCAGTCAACAGAAATACTTTGTTTTTCTGGTGGAATAAACTCTCCTTCGGAAACTCCTAAGTCAGAGTTTTGATACAAGGCTTTCATATAGCTTCCCCAAATTGGAAGCGCCATTGTTGCTCCTTGTCCAAAACCTATTTCTTCAAAATGTATGGAGCGGTCATCTCCTCCAACCCAAACCCCTGTTGCTAAATTAGGCACCATTCCCATAAACCAACCATCACTCTGATTTTGAGTAGTTCCTGTTTTTCCTGCAATAGGGTTATCAAAAACATAGGGATAGCCCGTTACTATTTTTTCATAGATATAATTTGTCTTTTCAAGCCCCGCATGGCGAAGACGAGCGCCTGAACCATACTTGGTAACCCCTTGCATCAAATTAACGGTTACATAAGCAACCTCTTCACTTAAAACATCTCGTGTTTCGGGAACGACCTCAAATAAAGCACTTCCATTTTTATCTTCTATCCTTGTAATCATAACTGGTTTAACATAAATTCCCCGGTTTGCAAAAGTGCTATATGCCCCAACCATTTCAAAAAGACTAATGTCTGGCGTTCCAAGTGCTATAGATGGAACTGCAGGGAGTCTTGATGTAATTCCCATTTTCCTAGCCAAGTTAATAACAGGTAGAGGGCCTACAAGATCCATCAGGCGTGCGCTGACCGTATTAATGGAATTAGCTAAAGCATTTTTTAATGTTCGTGTCTGACCATATTTGTTTCCTGAATTTTTTGGACACCACGCGTCTATATTTCCGTGCTTCATGGGATCAATACAATATAAAGCATCTGGCAATGAATCACAGGGAGATAGTTTTAGTTGATCAATAGCTGTAGCATATAAAAAAGGCTTAAATGTTGAGCCAATTTGTCTGCGTCCTTGTTTGACTTGATCATACTGAAAATATTTGTAATTAAATCCTCCAACCCACGCTTTTACGTGACCTGACTCAGGCTCCATTGACATCATTGCTGCTTTTAAAAAGTATTTGTAATATCGGATTGAATCCATTGGTGACATAATGGTATCTCTTTCTCCTTTCCAGCTAAAAATCCGCATTGGAACCTTTACATAAAATGATTTTTTTATTTCTTCTTCTGGAATATCTGCTAGTCTCATTTTTCGCCAACGTTCAGTGCGGTATGCAGTTCGAAGCATAAGTGTGTCGATTTCTCCGCTTCTTAAATCTAAAAAAGGAGCTGTTGGGTTTCTGTCTTTATCATTTTGAAGGAAAAACTCTCTTTGTAAATTTTTCATGTGTGCTGAAACTGCTTCCTCACCAGCTAGTTGCATACGAGAATCTATAGTAGTAAAAATTCGAAGGCCATCTCCATATAAATCATGCTTACTTCCATCTGGTTTTGGATTTTCACGAATCCAACCATTCATAAATTCTTTTAAATATGCTCTAAAATAGGTTGCCAAACCTTCTCTATGAGATTGTGGTGTATAAGTTATTACTAGGGGTAATTTAGAAAGAGAGTCCCTTACTCTATCGGTGATCACTTTATTACGGACCATTTGCTGAAATACTATATTTCTTCTCTTCCTTACCAATTCCGATCTTCTAATCGGATTGTAATAAGAAGAGTTTTTAAGCATTCCAACTAAGGTGGCAGATTCTTCTATACTAAGGGTTTGAGGTGTTTTATCAAAAAATATTTTTGCCGCAGATTGAACCCCATCTGCTTGATAACCGAAATCATAATTATTTAAATACATTGCCAGTATTTCCTTTTTAGTATATCGTTGTTCTAATTGCACAGAAATTACCCATTCTTGTGCCTTTTGAAGTACTGTTTTTAATATATTTCGGGAACGCTCACCAACAAAAATTTGTCGGGCGAGTTGCTGAGTGATTGTGCTCGCACCCCCTCGTTTACCCATATAAATAAAAGCTCTAAGAGTTCCTCTCCAGTCAATCCCTGAGTGCTCGTAAAATCGTTCGTCCTCAGTAGCAATTAAGGCCTCTATGATATTTGTGGGTAGTTCTTCATAGCTAATAGGGGTTCGATTATCTTTTAAATAATACTTCCCTAAAATTTCTCCATCTGATGAGATAATTTGAGAAGCTAAATTCGTTCTAGGGTTTTCTAGCTGTCGTAAATCTGGCATAGGTCCGTATAACCCAAGAGCTGCTCCACCGAAAAGAAGGAATAAGCAGAGAACGCCTATTAAGAAAACCCCCCAAATAAATAGAATAGGTTTGTTGTAAATCCCTTTTTTTATGTGTTTTTTATTTTTACTCATTTTGGATCTTCTATAGATATTCCAACTGAAACAATTCCTTTTAGTTCTGAAACTCCATTTGCACTTCCGTTTTCCCGAATGGCCTGAGAAATTTCTATTTGAACAGGTCTTTCAGTTGGTATTTTAATGCCTTTTTTCCACCATAACTTACTCTCTTTTAATTCTGTAAATCCGATTCCCAACCATGAACCATCCTTGGCTGCCATTGCATATTCTAAAGTGTCTTGAAGCACTTGTTGATCTCCTGCTTTTAGAGAAGCAATCAGAAAGATATTTGAAAATTTATATTCTGTATTATTTCTTATTCGGATAAATAAATTTTGTGGACTCTCTTTAAGGGCTGAAGATGGAATTTTAAAAAGAACTGGTCTTGGAGAAAGACCTTCTTTTGCGACAGATTCATAATGAGTAAAACCTCCTTGAGATGTGCAAGAAATTGAGACTGTCAAAACGAAAGCAATTACTATTTTATTTAGATTCATCATGAAATTTAAAGATAAAGGGAATTCAAACAATGACAACTTAATTAAATCTTAAATTACTGTTTAAATTTAAGGACTTTTGAACGCCCCTTTTTAAAAATTTTATTGCTATTGTGGAGACCTTTTCGAAGTTCTCGTTGATCTTCAGCTGGAAGAGTCGAAATTTCCTTACAGCTTATGGAGCAACACCCATTCATTTTTTCTTGGCAAGCGACACATTGGATAAAAAGTAAATGACATGCTTCATTGATACAGTTTACATGTGAATCACAAGGAACACCACATTGGTGACATTGGGCTATCACATCTTCCGAAATACGTTCGCTACGACGTTCATCAAAAACAAAGTTTTTACCAATAAATTTATTTTCAAGCGATTGGGCTTTAACCTGTCTTACATATTCTATAATGCCTCCTTCTAATTGATATACTTCTTTAAATCCTTTATGTTTAAAATATGCAGAAGCCTTTTCACATCGTATTCCTCCAGTACAATACATAACTATTTTCCCATCTTCTTTATGCGCCTCCAATTCTTCTTCAATTATGGGTAACGAATCACGAAAAGTGTCAACGTCTGGGGTAATTGCCTTATCAAAATGACCAATTTCGCTTTCATAATGATTCCGCATGTCAACACAAAGAGTGTTTTTGTCATTTAACAAGTCATTAAATTCTTTAGCATTAACATGAATTCCTCTTTGGGTAACATCAAATTTTTCGTCTTTCAATCCATCTGAAACAATTTTGTTCCGAACTTTAACTGTAAGTTTTAAAAACGATTTATTATCTTGTTCAATCGCTATGTTTAATCGTACCCCTTCTAAAAAAGTGATTGCATCCAATGAAGCTTTGAAAGCATCAAATTGTTTTGCAGGAACTGAAAGTTGAGCGTTTATACCTTCATTGGCGACATAAATTCTGCCTAAAACTTCCAAAGGATTCCAATTAATGAATAAAAAATCTCTGAATAATTGTGGATTTCCTAGATGGGTATATTGATAAAAAGAGAGTGTTAACCTTTCTTGTCCAGCTTCTTCTATGAGGTGCGCACGCTCTTTTGAGCTTAAGGTATTGTACAGTTGCATGCTATACTTATTAAGATTAAAAGATGTTGCAAAGTTAATGAAATTGGATTAAAATAGCTCTATATGATTTGACTCAAGGAAAACTTTATCAACCTTCCAAATTAAAGCCGTTTATTTATTCTAAATGAGATTGTTTTTTACCCACCAATAGGAGTTTTTTTTGACGGCCATTTACATACCTAAATCCTTTTGTTCCAAAATAACCTGCCTCCTCTAACATAATTCTAACTTCCTTTTCCCAAGTTGGGATATAAACCCTGGCATTAAGTTCAATTGCATAAACAGTATCAAATTTAAGGGGATGATCCCCTGAGCCTGGTACACCATCTTGCGCATCCCACATTCCAATAGTAGTTCCCGCAGAGTGCCCAAAAAGTCCTAAAGGGTGAGTGTAGATTTGTGGAATTAATCCAGCAGCTTTACTATCAGATAGCGCATTTTTTAAAATTTCATTTCCTGTTTTTCCTACTACAAAATTTTGAGTCAAATAATCTTGTACAGCATTCCCTTCAGCTAAAGCATTTTTTAAAAAAAGGGGCGCTTTTGTCTCTTCTGGTTTTAAAACATAAGCTAATTCTTGACAATCTGTATTTAACGTAAGGTAGCTAATTCCAAAATCACAATGTAGAAGATCTCCTGGATAAATTATATCGTATTTGGATTCTCCATCAAAGGCATATAAATCACTTTTCCCTGAGCGTTGGATATCTACAGTGGGATGAAACCATGTTTTCAGCCCCAACTTTTGCACTTTTTCTCGAAGCCACCACACCACCTCTTCTGTAGTTGTAGTGCCGGGTGTAATAACCGCTGAAGAAAATGCCTCTGCAATAATATTGTGGGTAATTTCTACTAATTGACTGAAAAGAGTCATCTCCAAAGTGGTACGGGTTTCAATCCATCGTACTGCTAATTTTTCTGCAGAGACAACGCGATTATGATAAGCTTTTGGAAGAGCTTTCATCATGCCATCATAATCTGTTTTTACCAAACCATCAGCTAAACCATATGCTTCTGAGGTGTTGATTCCAATTCTTTTTGGATTTTTACTTGTAATATAATCAGATAATGCTTCCCACTGGTTGGGTTGTTTCTCTTTATCCCAAATAGACCTTATATTATTTCCAAAATTATAGCGGGTAATCGCTACTGCATCTAATTCTTTTTTAGTTTTTGAAAAAACTATGATAGTTCTTCTTCTGGCATTAAGCCATGTAGGAGGTAATAGTGTTTTTACAACAGGGTCTTCGTTGTATTCTCGAGTAATTAGAACCCAAAGATCAAGGTTTTGCTCCTCCATAAGTTTTGGCAACAGGTTTTCAATTCTGTCTTTCTGAATCTCATTAATAAGAGATGCACGATCTCTAAGGGTTAAAATAGTTTGACTGAAAAGTGATTGAGTAACAAACACAAATAATAAAATATGATATTTCATAATGGAAGGTTCTTTAAAGTTTAAACCTACGAAAAATTGTTAATAATGCATAGATATACGGCTTGGAAGGAAATAAAAGAAAATGTATTTTAGCTAAAAAGCAAGCTATGTCAGATCAAAAAAGTGCTAAACAAAAAGCCCTTCAACTTACCTTAGACAAATTAGATAAAACCTATGGAAAAGGTGCGGTTATGAAAATGGGAGATCAAGCAATTGTTGAAGTTGAATCTATCTCCTCTGGATCTATTGGACTTGATATTGCTTTAGGTGTTGGTGGTTATCCCCGTGGACGTGTTATCGAAATTTATGGTCCCGAATCTTCTGGTAAAACAACGCTTACCCTTCATGCAATCGCAGAATGTCAAAAAGCAGGTGGTATTGCCGCATTTATTGATGCTGAACATGCTTTTGATCGTTTTTATGCTGAAAATTTGGGTATTGATGTCGGCGAACTCATCATTTCTCAGCCAGACCATGGTGAACAAGCTCTTGAAATTGCTGATAATCTCATTCGATCTGGAGCCATTGACATTGTCGTAATTGACTCCGTAGCAGCCTTAACGCCAAAAAGTGAAATTGAAGGGGAAATGGGTGACTCTAAAATGGGGCTGCATGCACGTTTAATGTCCCAAGCTTTACGAAAGCTAACTGCTTCAATTAGTAAAACTAATTGTACTGTGTTTTTCATCAACCAATTGCGCGAAAAAATTGGTGTAATGTTTGGAAACCCAGAAACAACTACCGGTGGTAATGCCTTAAAATTTTATGCTTCTGTTCGTCTAGATATCCGTAGATCAACACAAATTAAAAATATTGAGTCTGAAGTGTTGGGAAACAAAACCCGTGTGAAAGTGGTTAAAAATAAAGTGGCTCCACCATTTCGTACTACTGAATTTGACATCATCTATGGAGAAGGTATTTCGAAAATTGGAGAAATAATTGATTTGGGTGTAAATTATGAAATCATCAAAAAAAGTGGATCATGGTTCAGTTATGGGGACACGAAAATTGGTCAAGGTAGAGATTCCGTTAAAACACTTTTAATTGATAATCCTGAATTGATGGAAGAGTTAGAACAAAAAATAATGGCCACTTTAAAAGCTGTTGACGCCTAATTTAAGTGCTTTTTCCATAGTTCAATTGCATTTTTTATATTCTCTTTTGGGTCATTAAGCAATTCTTTTTTTATGGCTTGATATGCTTGTTTTTGTAGTGCTGGAATATCTGATTCTGATAACTTTACTACGGGAATAACAGAAAGTGCCTTAACGCGTAATTCGCCCGGGTATCCATAGTTGGTATTCCAAGGGAATTTTCGCTTACAATCTAAAAAAGCCATCGGAAAGATTGGAATCTGATGTTCGATAGCAAGCTTAAAAGCTCCTTTTTTAAAAGGATTTAATATTATACTTTCGTCCGTGTAATCTTTTTCTGGAAAAATGCAAATACTGTAGCCTTTATCAATTACTTTTTGGGCACGGCCATATACCCCATAGCGACTTTTAGAGCTGCTTCGATCTACCATTATGGCTGCACGTTTATATATATAACCGAAAATAGGTATTTGGACCAATTCCTTTTTTCCCACAAAAACAAAAGGTGTTTTTCTTAATCTTAAAATAACCATTACGTCAATAACACTAGTATGGTTTGCAATCAGCATAAAGCTTTTACCTTCTTCAGGGAAAGCTGTTGATTTTTTAACCCAACACCCTGTGCCAAATAATACAAATGGCGCCCAAATATTTCGGGCAATCCAAAACAAATATTTATACCCATTCGGAATTGCTAAAAAAAAAGCAAGTGGGAAGAATAATACAATAACGGGTATTGCTGTAAGCACATAAAACCAAATTCTCCATAAAACCAATAATATCTTATTCACCATTCAAAGATACTTTTTTCAAAATATACTTTTTATTTATGTCATTTTAAAATCTCTTTCTTTAACCTAAGGTCAACAAAAATTCACACCACATTGTTGCGCTGATCTTTTAGTAATAGTACCTTTGTGGAAATAGTATAAAAATGGCGCGTATTTTAACAGGTGTTCAGTCAACTGGAACTCCCCACTTAGGAAATTTATTAGGCGCGGTACTTCCCGCAATTGAATTGGCCGAATCTAGTAAAGACGATTCCTTTTTATTTATCGCAGATCTTCATTCACTCACACAAATAAAGAAGGGAGAAACTCTTCGTGAAAACACTTTTGCAACTGCTGCCACTTGGATGGCATGTGGATTAAACATTGACAATACTCACTTTTATCGCCAAAGTGATGTAAGTGAGGTAACCGAATTAGCCTGGTATTTGAGTTGTTTTTTTCCCTATAAACGCTTAACATTAGCCCATTCTTTTAAAGATAAATCTGAGCAGCTTGCAGACGTCAATGCAGGTTTGTTTTCTTATCCCATGCTTATGGCTGCTGATATCTTATTGTATAATGCAGAAATTGTTCCTGTAGGAAAAGATCAATTACAGCATCTTGAAATTACGCGAGATGTGGCAGCAAAATTTAATCATCAAATGGGAGATACTTTTGTCTTACCACAAGCAAAAATTCAAGAAAACAGTCAGTTTGTTCCAGGTACCGATGGTGAAAAAATGAGTAAATCGAAAGAAAATACAATCAATGTGTTTTTACCTGAAAAAGAGTTAAAAAAACAAGTAATGAGCATTAAAACGAATAGTATTCCTGTTAAAGACTCAAAAGATCCTGAAACATGTAATATATTTGCCATATACTCTTTATTGGCTTCTCCGACTTCTGTTCAGGCTTTGCACGATAAATATTTATCTGGAGGAATGGGATATGGTTACGTCAAACAACTTCTCTTAGATTTAATTTTAGAACGCTTTGAAACTGAGAGATCACAATTTAATTACTATTATGAGCATCCTGAAGAAGTTCATATAGCTCTTGCAAAAGGAGCGGAAAAAGCGCGGAAGGTTGCAAATGAAGTATTGCTTAGTGTTCGGGATAAGGTGGGCTATTAAATCATTACAAGTTTTTGCGAAAAATACTATTACCTAGCCCTTCTGTCCATTCGTTCTTATCCATGTAGTTTAATTTTACTATTTTTGATTCAATGCAATTATCTGTATACATAGAAGAACTTCTTTATAAATATGAATGTGTAACCATTCCTCATTTTGGTGCCTTTTTAACAAGACATTTACCGGCTCAAGTAAGTTTAAGCGGAGCCTTTTTTCCTCCGCGCAAAGAAGTTACTTTTAATCAGCTTTTAACGACTAACGATGGGATTTTAGCACATCATTATGCACAAAAAGAATCGGTGTCTTATGAGCATGCGTTGCGTCTAATTGAAAAAGAAGTAAGTAATTGGAAAAAACGCATGAAAACACAAACCCTCCATTTTACTGGAGTAGGAGAAATACAATTAAACCTTGATCGTAAAATAACTTTTAGCCCATTGGGAAGTGTTAATTTTAATATCAACTCCTTTGGATTGTCTTCTTTTCATCGTAAACCAATACTCAAAGTTATTGTAGAACCAAAAATAATTTCTCTAATGGAAGATAAAAATAAAAACGATTTAATGTTTACGCCCGAAAACGATGGGACAAAAAAATCAGGAATCCTTCGATATGTGGCTGTAGGAATAATTGGAATTGCTTTAGTAGGTGCATCCTATTATTTTGGAGATCAATATGTTTCGAATCAGCGTTTAGTAGCTCAAGAAAAGGCTCAAAAACAAATTGAAAAAAATGTGCAAGAAGCTACTTTTGATTTAGGGTCTCTTGACGCGATAGAAGTGAGTATAACTTCTGAATTAGCTCCTGAAGAAGTTGTTTTAGACCAAGTATATTATAGTATTATCGCAGGATCTTTTCGCTCTCTAGAAAATGCTGAAAACAAAATTAAATCATTAAAGGAGGAAGGTTATGAAACTGCTGAACTTGCACAAGTAAACCCTGAGGGTTTATACAGGGCTTCTTATGGCCGATTTGCCACTAAAAAGGAAGCTATTAACTTATTGTATTTTTTAAAATACACTCTTAAAGAGGATGCCTGGTATTTAGAAGAAAAATAAATCACATCTTATAGATCCAGCCTTTGGGGTCTAAAGCGTTTACATTGCTAAAAATACTAAATTGTAATTGTGTTTTCCCTGTCTGTTTATTGGTAAATACTTCTCCTATAGTTTGTTTAGCTTGAACTTTATCTCCCTTTTTTACATACAATTTTCCTAGGTTTTTATATACAGAAATGTAATTTCCGTGTCTAATTAAAACAGAGGGGTTACTTCCTCTAAAAGTTACCACAGACATTACGACACCTTCGAAAACAGTGCGAACTTGGGAAGAGGGTTCAGTTGCAATGGTAACACCATTGCTTTGTATGGTTGTTGTTTTCACAACTGCATGTGGTTGGCGACCAAAACGTTGCGTAACCACGCCCTTTTCTAAAGGCCAAGGCAAGCGTCCTTTATTTGCTTGAAAATTAGCTGAAATTAGTCGAGCTTCTGGTGTAAGTTCAAACGTTATATTCCCTTTCTTTCCTGCGGCTTTATTGGAAGCTAGAATAGCTTCCCGGATTAAGCGATCAATCTCCTTATTTATGGCCGTGGTCTGCTTTTCTTTTTTAGATATTTGAGTGTTTAATGACTTTTCTTTTCGCCTTAGAGTTTTAATTAGGGCCTCTTGCTCTTTACGTTCTTTTGAAAGTTGTTCCTGTATTGCCCTATTGTCTTCAACAAGGCTGATTTTTTTTGTCTTTTCTTCTATTAAAGTTTTGTTTAGTTTTTGAAGCAGCTGTGTTTTGTCTCCAATTGCAATGCCTTGTTTTCTTCGATAGCTTGCATATTGTTTTAAGTATTGAACTCTTTTATAGGCCTGTAAAAAGTTTTCAGATGAAAACAAGAACATTAATCGATTTTGTAAGGATTTAGCAGCGTAAGACTTTTGAATCATTTTGGTATAGTCCTTTTTTAAAGCCTTTAATTCATTTCGCTGCTTGCCAATGTTACGTTCGTTTAGACTTATGCGTCTTGTTAAAAGATTGGCCTGTTCATTTGTGACTTTAATTAATTCTGATCGGACGTTTAACTTAACCTGCAAGTCCTCTGCTTCTGTAAGGGCATTTTTGCGTGTTTTAGTGTTAGTAAAAAGCAGAGCGTTGATTTGCTTAATTTCTTTTTTTAGACGAAGGCGCAGCACCTCTAATTCTTGTTGTCTTTTGTTGGAATTTTGAGCCAGAACAGCTTCTGAAATAAATAAAAAAAGAGCGATAAACATAAAGGCTCTTTTCATCTTATAATTTTATTTTTGAATATCCTTGTGGTATTTCAAAAGGGAAATTTAGAGCATTTGGAAAATCAGTCCTAGTAAATTCTATATGTAAGCGCTGAAAATTTTTCCCATCAAAAAGACTTATCTCAATGTTTTGAGGAAGAGTTTCTCCGTTTATACGACTGTGGTTTAAATATTTTATGGTCAATGTTCGTGATGTGCCAGGAATAAGTAATCGCTGTTCTTTTAATAAAAAGCTAGTAGGGTCATAAAATAGAGTTGGTGTAATTCCCAAGCGTTTTCCTTGAGGTAGTAAAATATAATATTGTGGATTTGAGATTTGCTTCCATCGCCCTTCTGATGGGTTTGCGAAAGGTTTTCCAAGTAATAGATTTTCTACATCAATATAACTAAAAGAAGAGTTAAGTGGGATATTAATAATATCAAAATCACCTTCAAAATAATTTTTTTGGAATTTTTCATAAAAAGAAATTCCTTCTGGAGTAATCATCAGTTTTGCTATAGGAATGATCATAGTGGCGCTTAGCCATACTTTTTTTTTATTCTCTAATCTTAATTGTATTATTAATTGCTGCTTCCGTTTTCCATCGTCATAAGTTGCTCTAATTCGAGAACGAAGCTTATCGATCTTAGGATATTTAGCTTTAGTTTTTGAAACCAATGCAGCAATATCTACATTTTTAATAGGTTTATTTGTGGGCAGTACAGCTACTGTTTTACAGGCCGAAAAAAATAATATTATGCCTAAAATAAAAACATGGTGATGAAGCTTTTGAGTCATAATTAATGTAATTCCGAGTAATCCCCTAGACTTACAAAGGTAGGGTTTCCATTATAACGGACATGATTCCCAATCATTGCTTTGTCACATTGAATATTTTCTAGGTGAGTATGGCTTTGAATCAATGCGTTTTTAAGTTGGCTATTAATGATTTTTGTGCCTTCCCCTAAAGAAACTCCAGGACCAATTGTACTGTTTTTTATGTGTACATTTTTTCCAATAAAGCATGGTGGAATAATTGTACTGTTATCAATAATCGCTGTAGAATCAAGCAAATTTTCCCCTTCAGCCTCTTTAAAAGCTAGCATTGCTGAATTTGTTTCTAAAGTAACTTTAGGATTTCCACAATCCATCCAAGCTTTTACAGTTCCTGTCTTAAATATTTTTCCACTTTGCATCATTGCTAAAATACCTTGATTGATTTGATATTCTTCTCCGGGTTGAAGACGTTTTTTTACGACCTCTTCTAGCGCTTTTTTTAAAAATTCAATTTGCTTGAAATAATAGATGCCAATTACTGCTAAATCAGACACAAAATCTGTTGGCTTTTCAACCAAATTTATAATGGTATTTTCTGAGTTCAGTTCAACTACTCCGAAGGCTTCTGGTTTGACAACTTGTTTGACCCAAATAACTGCATCAGCGTCAGGGTTCAGGGAAAAATCTGCCCGAATAAGTGTATCTGCATATGCTACTACAGTGCGGCCCTCTAAGATTTCAGCGGCACACATTATAGCATGTCCAGTTCCTAAGGGTTGCAATTGCCTGAAAATGTGAGGTGTTGCCCCTAATGATTCTGCTAGAGCAATTAAAGAAGTTTCTACTTCGTCTCCAAAAAAAGCTAGATCACCAAGAATAAAACCTATATCTGTAATGGGGCTGTCAACAACTTTTGCAATTTCACGAACTAATTGATGAACGATTGGGGATCCCGCTACTTGAAGAAGTGGCTTTGGAGTAGTTAAACTATGTGGACGAAGTCTAGACCCTCGCCCTGCCATGGGTACAATAATTTTCATCTTCTATTTATTTTCCTGTACTTCCAAAACCACCCTTTCCCCGATTTGTTTCAGAAAGAATATTAGTGAGTTTCCATTCTATTTGCTCATAGCGAGCTAAAATAAGTTGAGCAATTCTTTCGCCAGGCTCAATTGTAAATGGATCATTGGATAGGTTCACTAAAATAACCCCTATCTCTCCCCGGTAATCAGCATCTATTGTCCCTGGCGCATTGAGTACTGAAACTCCATGCTTGGCTGCCAATCCGCTTCTAGGTCTTACTTGTGCTTCAAAGCCCTCAGGTAAGGCAATTTTTAACCCTGTCCCTATAACTTTGCGCTCTAAAGGATTAAGAACAAGTGGCGCCTCTAAGACCGCTTTTAAATCAGCGCCTGCCGAACAAATAGTGGCGTAACTTGGCAATTCATATGGGCTCTCGTTTTGAACTTGAACTTGGATCATTGGTGTTGTTTTATGTATCATAAAAATACAAAAACTAGATGGCTACTTCTTTTGGTTTACAAAAATTCTTTCCTTGCTTTTTCAACTAAAAACTATGTTTTGGGGAAACGCCTTTTAAGTTCTTTCTCTACTTGAAAAATCAAAAGAACAGGTGATCCTGTAACTAAAGAAATTCCAATCCACATTGCAAAAAAATGATCAATATTAATAAAGTATGCAAGAATTCCACCAAAAAATAAATAAACACCTAACTGCTGAATTTTTTTAGCTGATAAAGTTTGTGAAAAGTCCCATATCTCTTGGCTTCGAATAGATGTTGTAGTGCGGTAACCGTAAAGAAAGTTTATTTTTTTTGGAGGATATTTAAATTGAATGTAACCTGCAACATAAAAAATTAGTCCTGTTACTCCTAAAATTAAAGTTATAGAATTAATCTGATCATCGCTAAAAATCTTTGTTATCTGATTTATTGTCATTTTATGAAGAGGAGCAATTAAAATAGCGTATTCCCTCCCATCTTTGCTTAAAAAAATTATCCTTGTCTTTTATAAACTCTTCTAAAGGAGTATTTGCTGGAAGTACTGATAGCCACATTACAGGTAAGTCCTCTGGGTTTGAAGTGCATTCGAATGATTCACAAGGGTGGCGGTATTTGTAACGTGCATGTCCAGCTTCATGATAAAAAGTGTAAAGGCGCTGAACCACTGTAAAATCTTCCCAAAAAGATTCAATTATTTCAAAACTAACCGTGCCTGCATCACAAATATTATATGCTCTTCCAGCATGGTCTGACGTTACCCCTGACGCAAAGTCAGGCTCATTCCCAAAAAAAACATTAACGATACGTCCTGCTCCGGGGTCTGCTTTTCCAGAGCGAATTGCATCAGCGACAAATAATTTCCAATAATCCTCCAGTGAACTATCTTCTTTTAAATTCGCGTAAAATGGGTCTGTTATAATAGCTACTTCTTCCTCCTCCAAAGCTTCTGGCTCAATATCAGTAGAATCTTTTTCACAGGAAATAAAATTAAGTGTTAAAAGAAAAATTATTAGTGACCAAATTAATGATTTGTGTTTCATAGTAATCATTTTAAAAACATAAATATAAAAAAAGAAGCTTTTACTTAATTTTAAACCCGATTAAACATTCTTTTTGTTTTCTAATAAAAACATTTCTCGCGCTGGCTTTCTTCATAAAATAATAATGAAAAAACTTTGCAATGAAATAATTAAGTAGAAAACCTCTAAATGACTTTATAATTTATATTAAGCTCATTTTTAAGTGTTAAGTGCTTCTGCACCTCCTACAATTTCTAGAATTTCATTTGTGATTGACGCCTGACGGGCTTTATTGTATGTCAATTTAAGCTGGTCTCGCATTTCTGTGGCATTGTCTGTTGCTTTGTGCATAGCTGTCATTCTAGCACCGTGTTCACTGGCAAAAGAATCTCTTAGGGCTTTGAAAAGCTGCATTTTTATGCTTTTGGGCAATAATTGATTAACAATTTCTTCTTGTGTTGGTTCAAAAATATAATCTGTTGAGCTTGTTTCAAGTTCTACTTTTTTTGAAATAATAGGAAGAAGTGTCTCTGTTGTAACTATTTGGGTGGCAGCATTTTTGAAGCGGTTATATAGAACAACTACCTTATCATATTCTTTCGCAGCAAAAGAATCCATAAAACTTTGAGCTATGTCACTACTTTTAGTAAAACTAAGATCATCAAAAATACTATTGTCATTAGAGGCTATTGTATTTGTTTTAGCTAAAATATCATTCCCTTTTTTACCTAAAGTCATTACTGAAACCTTTTCATTGGTTTGGTCATTGACATATTGTGTAACTGCCTTAATGATGTTAGAATTAAATCCTCCACATAATCCGCGGTTAGATGTAATGGCCACAACAAGGGTATTTTTTGTGGGTCGTTCTTGTGTGAAAGGATTTGGAGTGTCTCCGGAAATTGACCCACTTAAATTTTGAATAAGCTCTGTTAACTTGTCTGAATATGGCCGCATCGCAGTGATAGCATCTTGGGCTTTCTTTAATTTTGCTGCTGAAACCATTTTCATGGCAGATGTAATTTGCATTGTTGATGAGACTGATGCTATCCTATTCCGAATTTCTTTTAAATTAGCCATATCAGTTTATTCAAATTGAGCTGAAATTCTTTTAGCAACTGTGTTTAAGGTGTCCAAAACCTCGTCTGTTAGTTTTCCTGATTTGATAGTGTCTAATGTGTCACGATGTTTAACATTTAATTCCTCCAAATACGCTCTTTCAAAAGCTTTTACTTGATTTACCGGAACGTTGCGTAATAGATTTTTAGACCCCGCATAAATAATAGCTGTTTGATTTTCTACAGTAAAAGGATCATTTTGAGATTGCTTAAGTATTTCAACATTACGCCTTCCTTTTTCAATTACATTTAAGGTAACTGCGTCTAAATCAGAACCAAATTTTGCAAATGCTTCTAATTCACGAAACTGAGCTTGATCTAACTTTAGTGTTCCAGATACTTTTTTCATGGATTTAATCTGAGCATTACCTCCTACTCGAGATACTGAAATTCCCACATTAATTGCAGGGCGAACTCCAGAGTTAAATAAATCGGACTCGAGAAAAATTTGACCATCTGTAATTGAAATTACATTAGTTGGAATATATGCCGAAACATCTCCTGCTTGAGTTTCAATAATAGGAAGTGCCGTTAATGAACCTCCTCCTTTTACCTTTTCTTTTAAAGAAGAAGGAAGATCATTCATTTCTTTAGCAATATTATCATCTGCAATAACTTTTGCTGCACGCTCTAATAAACGAGAATGAAGATAAAAAACATCCCCAGGATAAGCTTCCCTTCCTGGAGGGCGGCGTAATAAAAGAGAAACTTCACGGTAAGCTACTGCTTGCTTTGAAAGGTCATCATAAATAATTAATGCAGGCCTTCCGGTGTCTCTGAAATACTCTCCAATTGCTGCTCCTGCGAAAGGGGCGTAAACCTGCATTGGTGCAGGATCAGATGCGTTTGCAGCTACAATAGTTGTGTAGGCCATTGCGCCTTTATCTTCTAATGTTTTTGCAATACCTGCAACTGTAGATGCTTTTTGACCAATAGCAACGTAAACACAATAAACAGGCTCACCCGCATCATAAAATTCTTTCTGGTTTAAAATTGTGTCAATACAAACAGTTGTTTTACCAGTTTGACGGTCACCAATAACCAATTCTCTTTGACCACGACCAACAGGAATCATAGCATCAATAGATTTAATGCCTGTTTGAAGAGGTTCATTTACCGGCTGTCGAAAAATTACCCCAGGTGCTTTTCGCTCTAAAGGCATTTCAAAAAGTTCTCCTTGTAAATCTCCTTTTCCATCAATAGGATTTCCTAATGTATTAACAACTCGACCCACAACACCTTCTCCAACTTTAATAGAGGCAATTCGTTGGGTTCTTTTTACGGTATCTCCTTCTTTAACACCTTTGGAAGGACCCAATAGTACAACTCCTACGTGATCTTCTTCTAGGTTAAGCACCATTCCTTCAAGGCCTTTATCAAAAGAAACTAATTCGCCATATTGTGCATTGGAAAGACCAAACACGCGGGCAATACCATCTCCCACCTCTAATACAGTTCCTACCTCATCCAAAGCGGATGCTGAGCTAAAACCGGATAATTGTTTTTTTAGTATTGCTGAAACTTCAGCGGGGTTTACATCTGCCATGATCGTTTATTTTAGATCGAATTCGTGTTTATTAATGTTTCTTTTATTGATTTTAACTGATGTGAAACGCTCGCATCATATTGTAAATCACCAATCTTTAAAATAAATCCACCTATAATTTCTGGATCGATTTTATTTTCAAGTTGAACGTTTTCTTTTGTTATTCCTTTTGCTTTCTCTAAAACCAGTTGTTTTAGTGAGGGAGTAAGCTTAATAGCAGTTGTAACGATAGCTGTCACTTCTCCTTGGGTTTGAGCATGAAGGCGAACATATTGTTCTCCAGTGGCCGCAAGTATCGCTAAACGATTTTTTGCTGCTAATAAAGAAAATAATTTAAATGTTTCAGGACTTGCCTGAGAAAATAATTCTTTCAACACAGCCTCTTTTCCAGCTACAGGAAGGATTGGATTTTCAAGCACTATTTGAACTTCGTTGTTCTCATGCAATAAAGAAATTAAGGCATGCATATCTTTAGCAACGGCTTTATCAGCTTTTGACTCTTGAGCATATGAAAGCATTGCTTTAGCATAACGAAGGGCAGCGCGTGTTCCTCTCATTTACTTAAGTTTAGTGTCTTGTAATAATTGATCTACTAACTCAAGTTGTCGATCTTTATTTTCCAATTCTTTTTGTAATACTTTTTCTGCAATCTCCATTGCTATAGAACCAACTTGCTCTTTGAGCTCTTTTACTGCCGCACGTTTTTCGCTTTGAATAGCATCTTGTGCTTGTGATAAGATTTTCTGAGCTTCTTCTTGGGCTTCTTCTTTAGCATTATTAATTAATTCAGAACGAGTGGTACGAGCTTCTTTGAGTAATGACTCTTTTTCTGCTCTTGCTTCTTTTAAAATCCGCTGATTGTCAGATTGTAAATTCTTCATCTCATCTCGAGCAGCTTCTGCTGAAGCTAGTGCATCTTTAATTGAATTTTCACGATCGTTAACAGCATCTAAAATTGGCTTCCACGCAAATTTTCGAAGCATGAATAACAAGCCCATGAAAATCAGAGATTGCCAAAAGAACAACCCTAAAGAAAATTCACTTATTAGTTTTTCCATAGTTTAAAATCTTAAGTTTAAAAACGCCCCGAAAGGCGAGTTTTATGATACTGCAAAAAGTGCAGCAAATCCAATTCCCTCTATTAGGGCAGCAGCAATTAACATCGCTGTTTGAATTTTACCATAAGCATCTGGCTGACGACCAATCGCCTCCATTGCAGAACCACCCACTCTACCGATACCGATACCTACGCCGATTACTACTAATCCGGCTCCAACCATTACTGGAATTTCCATAATTATAAATTTAAATTAAACATTCTTTTTTGACACATTATTGTGTTTACGTTAATGATGCTCATGTTCCTCTGCCGCAAAACCAAAGTAAAGCGCAGATAGCATCGTGAAAATATAAGCTTGCAATAAAGCCACTAATAATTCTATAATTGAGATTGCAAAAGCCAGTCCAAAAGACAATGGACTTCCCAACCAGCTTTTAAATATAAACATTAGTCCTATTAAACTCATCAAAACAATATGTCCTGCCTGCATATTTGCATACAGTCGAATTAATAAGGAAAAAGGCTTAATGAAGATTCCTAAAACCTCAATAGGAATCAAAATAATATATATTGGTATTTTGGCAAACCATTTCATTGAAGACCCTAAGGGATCAAATATGTGTAGCCAATAATCTTTTGTGCCAGTAAGGTTTGTAATTAAAAATGTTAGTAATGCTAGGCCAAATGTAACGGCTATGTTTCCAGTAACATTCACACCTAAAGGGGTTAAGCCAAGAATGTTTAAAAACCAGATAAAAAAGAAGACTGTTAATAAAAAACTCATATACTTTCCGTGCTTTTTATCCCCAATGTTAGGGCGTGCAATATCATCTCTAATATATAAAACTATTGGTTCAAAAAAACGTCCAATGCCACTTGGAACAGCTCCATTTGTATCATAAGATCTTGCTAAACTTCTAAACAAGAAGAACATTAATATTGCTATCAGAATCATACTTGCAACTCCCTTGGTAATTGATAGATCTAAAGGTGCTATGTTTTTAGCATGATGACTCTCATCATAGGAAATGATTCCAGAGGCATCCGTCCTGTATATTTTGTCGTGGTCTAATTTATAATATTTGTTTCCAGAGGCAACTAATTCTTCACCATGATGAAGTTTTGATGAAGAAAAAACATGTAATTCTTCATCCCATAAAATCACAGGAAGAGGAATTCCTATGTAAATATGTTTACCAGATTTATTTGTGTATGAAAACAAACTGAAATCATAGGTGTCCTGAAGGTGATGTGTAATGTATTCTTTAATTTCTGTTTTCAAATCCACTGAAGCTTCAGCATCTTTAGCTTGCACCGTGTTAACCGTAAAAAATATCACTGTAAATAAAGTGAAAATCGAATAAAATTTGTTTAGCACTAACGGCATAAAACTTGATTGTAAATGGTGTTTTTAAGCGCTGCAAATGTAAGGCTTTCCGATAAATAAAGAAATAATTGAAAGTTTTTTTAAAGTTCTTTTTTAAAATAATAAAAAAGAGAGTGTTTTTTATTTTAAAATCAGCGAAAACGTTTTGCTAAAACAATGATTTCCAAAAGAAGACCAGTTGCGTAAGGAACAAAAAATACAAAAAATTCAGATCGTGTTGTTATTCCATCAATTTTAAAGTAGGGGGCAAAAAAAAGAAAATATACCGATAACTTTAATGCGACTGTAAGTAAATAAAAAGTTGATAGGTTTTCTTTTTTAGAGTTGATCCCCCAGCTCAAAATAATTAATGCTATGATAGCCAAAAATGTATTTATCGAATAGCTTTGAATTAGAAAATCAGTGCGAATAGGCAATAAATTACTGTGAATAAAAAGCGCCAAAATCATTAAAACAAGTAAGGGAATGATGTAAAAAGTCTTTTTTAACATAATAATGCATCAAAGGTGTTTGGTTTGTTTGATGATCAAGTATATAATAACAACCAAACCAAAAACAGTTAATGCCAAAGTAAAAAGACTTTTTTGATTCACATAAAAAGTATCTAAGTATTGCCCTAGCCAGACCGCTCCATGCATAATAGCACCAATTTGAAAGGCTAAGCTAGAAAAAGTAAGCCACCGATTAGGCTGTTTTTTCACGAGAATCTGTTAATTTTTTTATTCCATCTTTTTCCGTGTGCATAGAGCAATTTGCATTAAATATTGCTCCCGAGTCTACAACTAGTTTTTGAACATGAACTTCGCCCTCCACGTTGCTTCCTGTTTTGAGAGTAAGGGTTCCTGAAACGGTTAAATTTCCTTTGAAAGATCCTTCAATGTCTGCATTTGTACAGATAATTTTTCCATTAACTGATGCCTCTTTTCCGATTATAACTTTTCCGATAGTCTCAACATCTCCTTCTAGTTTACCGTCAATTCGAATGTCCGTTTGAGCATTAATTGAACCTTTTAAAATAGTACTTTTATCTATTTTACTATACTGTCCATTTGTATCTAATCCTTTCATTTTAAGGTGTTTTTCCAATTTTTATTTTTAATGTATGTCCGATATTCGGACGCTAAAGTTACAAAATTATCTTTTGTATTTAGCCCCAAAAGAGTATCGATGCTATCTAACCCTTTCAATGATTTGATTTCTTGTAAATCCCTAATTCCGTGAATCACAATAAAATCATACTCTTCGTTATAAACATCTTGACTAACGTTCCACCTTTCTTTTATTTGAGCTATGGTTTCTTTTAGCCTTTTAAAAAAGGCCATTGCGCTTTCTTTATCCTCACTTAAAAAAGGAAAAATCCATTTATAATTTTTATACACTGGCCCTGATTCTTTTAAATCGTCTTGACTTATTATTTGTGCTAACAATTCTTTTGCATATATGCCCTCTGGGGCAGCGCTATAATTCGTTGCCACCTCTAATAATAACTCTTTCCAAGTATCAACTCCCTTAAGCCTTCCTAGGGCGTGTGCTTTAAGAAGTGCTATTTTTGGGGCTATTCTACTCCCGCTAATTACTACATCAAGAGCATTGATTTCAAACAAGACTTTTTTAAAGTCTTGTTTTTCAAATAGGGTTAAAACATTCTGGTATATTTTTTCTGGAGTTATAACCCCTGATGTGTCATAGTTTTCTGAATCTAAAAGAAGCATTGCAAAAGTGCTTTCAGGGTGCTTTTCTATTAATCTCTCTTTAAAAGTTAATGCTTTTTCAGGGAATTCGTTTTCATTCATTTTATATAAATGGTATAGAGCTTGAACGGCTATTCCTTTTGGAGGATCAATTGAAAGCAAGGTTTCTAATCTTGCTGCAGCTAATGGAAAGTCCCCAAATTTTTCTTTATAAATCAATCCTAGCTGGAGGTACGCTTTTTGATTTACCCTAATAATGCTGTCTTTAGTTTTAGGCTTTTGGGGCAGGGCTTCTAAATAACTTTCTGGTGTTTGTTGTATAAAAACTGCTTTTTTTAGCACCCTATCCTTAGTTTTTTTAGTTATATTTAAAGCGTTTTGAATTAGTGCGGCCTGGCGCCAATTATCAACATTAGGGCGATCTCCCCAATTGGCTTTATACATTTGTTGTCCCTTTAAAACAAGTCTAGTGTTATAGAAATAAAAAGCGTTTTTTACATTATTCTGAAACTGAAATTGTTTTTTTTTAGATTGCTTTTCTAAATTTTTCTCTTCTAATGCACGCTGCTCGTTAATATACTCTTCAAAAAACTGAAGCTGTTTCTTCTTTGAAAGAGACATTAAGGATATTAGGCTATCTGTTTGCTGAAGTGTTCTTTCATAAATAATAACTTCAGAAAGATTGTCGCGTTTTCTTTTTAGTTTTTTATAAGCAGCCGAATTCTCTTCATAAAGAGGGAGCAGTTTATCTAAATACGATCCTGTTTCAAGGTAGTTGCCTTTTTCAAAATTATATCCGGCTAAATCTTGATAATTTTCAATTTGTGTGAAGGAATCAATTGATGGTGATTGAAGTGACTTCTCAAAATAGACTAAGGCAGTGCTATCTTGATCTTCTTGTAAATATAAAGTCCCAATTGAACGATTCAATACGTGTTGATAGGGAAGGTTTTCAAAGTTTTTAATTAAATCATATAGTGTCTGGACACGATCTTCGAAAAGAGCTGAACTGTCTAAAAGAGTTTTTTTTATTTTTGCCTGTATTGAAAATTTGCGGGGTGCTTTTCTTTTTAAAGCAATTATTTCCTGATAAGCCCATAAGGCAGAATCTTTTTTGCCTAGACGTTCAAAAAGCTGGCCTGTTATAAATAGATAACGCGCTTTTAATTTTCTTTTGGGTGCTTTCAACGCAGCTCTTTTGATATAAAAACTTGCAGAATCTATTTCTTTTAAATTTATAAAAGCACTTGCTAGGGTAGCGTTAGCAACAGGGAAGTGTTTGTTTTGTGAAATAAGTCTCATAGCTAGAGGACGTAGATTCTTAATGGCTAATTGATAATTTTTAAGCCTGATGTTTGTTTTTTCACGCCATATTTTACCCTGTAGATAAACGTTTTGATTAGCGCCACTTTCCAAAAGAAAATTAAATGCCTCTAAGGCTGGGAAAAACCTCCTATCAAAATATCTTGCTTGCCCTAATAATAAATATGCCTCATCTATCTTACGATTGTATTGGAGGCCATTTATTTTAATGGAATGTTTTTGAATGGCTTTTACTGCTTTTTCTTCTGCGCGATCAAAACCTGGAACAATAGTTGGCTCGTCAATGTTTTCTCCATTTAAATTTATTGGCTCTATGGGGAGCAAAGCATAAAAATTATCTTCAAAAGCTTCTGATAAAATCTCTCCCCCAATTGAAAAAGCTTCTTTCCCATTAAACAAGACGTTATACTTTGTGACAAGGGTGTGATATTCTTGATTCAGCAATCTTTTTTTAGATGTGCTACAAGAAACTAAAATCAATATAAAAGTAAGTGATAGCCAAAAAAAGGGCCGCAATGTTGTCATCTCTTCTACTTGTAAGATAATAACTTGAAAACAAAGGTTTTAGTATATAATACTATGAAGATTAATTAGAAAAATATTGCTCTAATTCTTTTAAGGTAGAAGACGTCTTTTTGATATCTTTTAAAACAGTTCCTCTGTCTAATAAAACAATTCTGTCACAAACTTCCGTAACATGCGTTAAATCATGGCTAGAAATCAAAAAAGTTGTCCCATTATTCATTGCCTCTTCTTTAATTAGGCTTTTTAATCTTATTTGAGTGGTCGGATCTAAATTAGCGAACGGTTCGTCTAAAACAATTACCTCGGGCTGACCGATTAAAGCTCCTACTATTCCTGCTTTTTTTTGATTCCCTTTAGAAAAATCGCGGAGGTATTTTTTTTGATTTAAGATCTCTCCATTAAAAAAAGGTTCATATGCCTTTATCCAAGAGTCGACCTCTACTTGTGTTTTTCCTCTAAGGCTTCCCAAAAAATAAAAATATTCCTCAACAGTTAAATAACCTATTAAATAGCTTTCGTCAATAAATGCAGAAATGAAGGGTTTCCATGCCTCGCTCTGGTGAACCATTATGTTGTTGATTTCAACGGTTCCACTTGTTGCTTCTATTAAGTCCAATAAAAGACTAAAAAAAGTGGTTTTTCCGGCACCATTATTTCCAATTAATCCAAAAAGCTCTCCTTTAGGTATTTCTAGTTCTGAGAGATTTAATACTTTTTCTCCTCCGTACTCTTTTGTTAGTGAATAGGTTTTAATCATATCTTTTGTTTGTTAAATGCAGCTAAAGTTTCATATTTCTTTAATTGATAAATTTTTTCAATCCAGCCTAAAATTTGATTTCTAAAAATAAACCCTCCTAGACCTGAGATAATGAGTCCCATAATTCCAGCATTAAATCCTAAAAAGAAATATGGGATATAAAAAACAAGAACGGGAAGCACTAACTTGGGAATTGCAAAAATAAATTGCGTTAAATTAAATCCTTTGGTGTTTTCAAAAGCTTTCGCTTTAACATTTAGCTTAAGGGGGGTAGCATTATAGGCCCCAGAAAAAAGACTTATTAAAGCTCCCAGGCCAAAATTAAAAATACCACACCCTGTTATAAGTACCATCACTTTTTTACCAAAATAAAGGTAGGGCAGGGAGAGAATCATACTAATAACTACTGAAAACATGAGCAAATAAAGCTTTGATTTCAAGTATCTTTTGTAGTTGAGGTTTTGACTCATTAACATACTATAATATTCACTGTCCCATGCGGGAATATACTGTCCAAATGTGATGGTAAAGCCCCCTGTTATAAAAATTCCGGCAAAAATCAAAATGCCTGGACGCTCTAAATAAATTTCTTGTGTGAAAAAAATTAATCCATAAAACAAAAAAAAGACTGTTGCCAAAACAACTTGTCTAGCACGAATATTTCGAATAATTAAGCGAATATCATTTTTTAAAAGACCTCCCAGTGATCCCAAGCGATCTAAAAAAAACAGATTTGATCCTACAATTTTTTCTTTTTTTTTGCTTAGAGCTTTATCTAAATACAATTCTTTTTTTAAAAATATTGCTGTCAATTTTAATATAGCTAAAAAAAATATTAAAATTACTGTGATCCACATAGGTTCAATATATAGCTCTTCAAAACCTATTCCAATTGAGGAAATTACAGGAACATTCATGTGATATTCAAGGACATAGCCCCCTGATAAAAAAAGAAGAGTTCCTATGGCTACATTCTTTTTTTTATTAATTAAAAATCCCAGAAAATTATTAGTACCTGTTAATAATAACATCGCAAAAAACCAACTCCAAATAGAATATGTCGCTCCATTTTCAATACTCACAACAATACAAAAGGGAAGTAGTAAAAGAACCGAAAACCAGTTAAAAATTGAGGAAAAAGAGCGAAGTAAAACCCCTCTTATAATTCTTTTCTTGGAGATGGGCAGAATAAGAAGTGCTTTTACGTCGGTTACGGGTGGGTTTTGTAAAAAATAACGTGCCAATATATCTGCACCAAAATAAAAAATTATCCACTGGTTAACAATACTTACTGGATCTTGTTCTGGAAATTCTTTCCTTAGAAAAAAAAAGAGGCCAATCCCTAAAAACAAAAAAGCAACCAAAAAATATAGCGCTAAAAAACCAATTAAAATGCGTACCGCTAATTTAAGTTCCCACTGAGGTGCTCTAAAAAACTTCTTTTTTGAAAGACCAAGAGATTTTTGAAACGTGTATGACATTTAAATTTGTTTATGGATTTCCTTGTGGGCAATGATAATGATTTTTAAATTTGGAAAAAAATATGTCTACATTACATTCACTCAAAGTTTCTGCAATTGACCGCTTAACAGATAAATCTGTTGTTGTTTCTCTTGAGGTTCCTAAGAACCTGACCACTTCTTTCGTATTCAAAGCGGGTCAATACATTAGCCTTGAGGCGACTATAGATAAAATAGTTGTAAGACGTTCTTATTCGATTTGTTCTTCTCCACAATCAGGTAATCTTCAGGTGGGGGTCAAAGAGGTTCCTGGCGGAGTTTTTTCAACCTATGTTAATCAATCACTTTCAGTAGGGGATGAATTTAAAGTAGGGATTCCTGAAGGACGTTTTACGATAAAAGAGTCTAGACAAGCTAAAAATTTTGTGGGAATTGCCGCAGGTAGTGGAATTACTCCTATTATATCGCTCCTAAAATCGGTTCTTCTTGACGATCAAGACACCTCTTTTGTTTTATTGTATGGGAATAAAAGTCCTGAAGAAACAATGTTTTACGACGAACTTCTTTTACTTGAGAAAAAGTACCCAGATCGCTTTAAAATTAATTGGGTATTTAGCCAGAGTAATTTTGAGAATTCTCACTTTGGAAGAATTGATCCTTCGCTAATTAACTATTTAATTCGCGAAATAAAAGCACCTTCGAAGGCTTCTTTTTACCTCTGCGGACCTGAAGCAATGATAAATATGTCCTCAAAGGAATTGTTAGAAAAAGGTATTGCCAAAGAAAATCTATTTTTTGAATTGTTTTCCTCAAACACTAATAAAGCTATAGTAACAGAGGCTTCAAAAAAAGGATTATTGTCTTTAACCTGTGATGAAGTTACACACTCATTGGAATTAATTCCAGGAAAAACACTTTTAGATATCGCGCTTCAAGCAAAGTTAGACGTTCCCTATTCTTGTCAAGGAGGCGTATGTAGCACTTGTGTAGCAAGGGTAACTCAAGGGAAAGCTGGCATGGAAAGTAATCAAGTTTTAACTGATGAAGAGGTTGAAGATGGCCTTGTTTTAAGCTGTCAAGCTATTGCGCAAACAGAACATATTAGTCTTAATTATGATGATGTCTAATTTAATCCGTTTCTTTTTCTTAAAAAGAAATTAAACCATAGTCAAACAGTTTTAAGCTTATCGATGAAAAAATCACAACAATTATTATAGTATTTTTTATCTGACTATCCTTTATGGAATCAATAGCAATTCCTATAAAAAAGGCTACTGGAATAAAGCTTTCTAGCCACGATCCTTCGCCTTCACTTATTTTATAGTATCGGCAGAAAATACTGATTAATAAAAATATCAGCATAAACGAAAATATTCTTTGTGTATTATATCTTTGGGTTTTTCTTTTGTATTCAGAAGGCCTAAAAATAGTTGCTGTTAAAAGTGCAATTAATACCGTCAGACTCCAAACTAAATCATTTGATGAATATGTTCCGCTTACTGATACTTGGGTTTTTAAAAAATTTGTGTTATAAAAAAAAGATCCTGTGGCTAAATAAGAAATTAAACATAATAATTGCAGAGTTAAAATTATCCCTACAAAAAAGGCCACAATATTTTTAGTGCTTCTGTGTTTAGCTTCTTTTAAAATTAGTATAGTTGTAATAAAAAAAAGAGCGTAATAACTGTTAATAAAGCTAATAATAGTGTACAAAACACCTAATAAAAAAAAAGCTTTTGTTGGGGGTGCCGTTTTATAGTCTTTTGAAAAAAGAGTAATTGCAATTAAAATAACTGCTAAAACAATTGCCTTGTCTAAAATAAATCCCCCTTGATGATTAAATAAAAGGATACATATTGGAATTGATAGAAGATGAATAGAACCAAAAGATTGGTTTAATCGTCTTGATTCTGAAAAAGCAATTGTTAAAATAATACTGATAGAAAACAGGCTCATATAAATTGTTTTAACTATGGCCTGTGAATTAATGTTTCCTTCCGTAACGGAATACGTTACAAATGCGTTTGATAAAAAACATAAAAAAAAAGAGGCTATTAAAGACTCTATGCTTACCCTTTTAAATACATTTGTAAACATAATTAGTTTTGTTTTTTTAATCAATTTTTAAATATACTCATTTATGAAAGCTTTTTTTGAAGGTATTGCATGGTTATTTGAAGAAATTCTTTTTTTTCCTTATGCTTTTTTACGTCATCTTGAGGAAGCTAACTGGGCCCTTGCAAATAGTGTTAACTGGCTTTTTTTGATTGTTGGTTTTTCAGCCTTGATCTATTGGATCGTTCAGCTTAATTTGTTTGACAAGAGTGGTGAAGAGGATAAAGATCCTTCTGCACATTCTTTTTTATAAATCAAACCCAATGTCTTTTCGGTAATTGATTCCTTCAAAGCTTATCTTCTCTAAGATTTCGTAACAATCTTTTAATGCCTCTTGGTGCTTTATGCCAAAAGAGGTTACGGTGAGTACTCTGCCTCCTGAAGTCTTTATTTCTTTTCCTTGTTGGACAGTTCCCGCATGAAAAATCATTTTATCCTGCTGACCCTCTAACCCATAAATTATTTTTCCCTTTTCATAAGCTTCAGGATATCCGCCAGATGTAGCAACTATAGTTGCAGCGAAAGAAGGATTTACCTCTAAAGAAATTTCGTCTAGTTTTTCTTCATGAACCGCCTGAAAAATAGTTAATAAGTCATTTTTAATTCTTGGAAGGACAACCTCAGTTTCTGGATCACCTAAGCGAACATTATATTCTATTACTTTAGGCTCTTCTCCAACTTTAATTAGCCCGATAAACACAAACCCTTTGAAGGGCATCCCATCTTTTTGAAGACCTTCAATAGTCGGTTTTATGATTTGACGCTCTATTTTTTCTTTAAAGGCTTCAGTAACAAAAGGTACTGGAGAAACAGCGCCCATTCCACCAGTATTTAGCCCTGTGTCTCCCTCACCGATTCGCTTATAATCTTTGGCCATGGGAAGAGTGAGATAGGAAGAACCGTCCGTTAAAACAAAACAAGAAAGTTCTATTCCTGGTAGGAACTCCTCAATGACAACTTTGCTTGAGGCTTTTCCAAATTTTCGCTCTAAAAGCATTTGACGTAATTCTTTTTTAGCTTCTTCTAAATCATCAATAATCAAAACTCCTTTGCCTGCGGCAAGTCCATCTGCCTTTAGAACATAAGGGGGATTACTTTGTGTTAAAAAGGCTTCTCCTTCCTGTAAATTTTCTGCTGTAAATTCATCGTATGCTGCTGTGGGAATATTATGTCTTGACATAAATGCTTTTGCAAATGCTTTGCTGCCCTCAAGAATTGCTGCTTTTTTTTGTGGGCCAATTACTCCAACTTTTGCCAGGGCGGGATCATTTAGAAAGAAATCATGAATGCCATTAACTAAGGGTTCCTCTGGTCCTACAATTACAAGCTTAATCTCGTTTGCTATAACTGCTTTTTTAATTCCTTCAAAGTCATTAACCCCAACTGAAAGATTAGTGGCGCATTTTGATGTGCCTGCGTTTCCTGGAGCAGCAAAAAGCTGCCCGCACCTTGGACTTTGTTTTAATTTCCAACAAAGAGTGTGTTCTCGCCCCCCTGCTCCTATGACCAATACATTCATTTGTTTTTGTTTTTACAAAGATAATCAGTATCGCTTAATCTAAGTTATTCCGGTCTTTTTAATCTATAAAAAAGGATGACATCTGTTCTCTAATAATCTTTACAAATGGGTGATGCGCTTCACTTGGTTTTGGTCTTTTGTTTTTCCAAGAAGCTAATTCAGAAGAATTTATGATTGGAAAAAAAGGCTCCATTCCTTCTAAACGACTTTTTTGGTTTGGATGGTCTAGCCCGTCTGACAAAAAAAGCACAGGGGTATTAAAGGCAACTGCAGGAAGCGCTGAATGAATTCGAGATGTAATGACTAGTTGTGCGCTTGCAATTAGCTTTAGTTGATTTTCTGCAGCAATAATTCTAATGTTTTCTGATTTCTTTTTTTGGTCAATTAGTTGTGAGTGCCACGAAATCTTTTCATTAGAATCTGTCAGAAAACCATGAAGCTTTCTTATCGCTATTTTATATTGAAAATACTTTAAGGGAAATTTTAGTGCCTGTGTCAAAATGTTAAAAAAGTTGTTTGTTTGAGTCAAACTAAATTTTTTCGCTTCAGGCAATAAACGTTCCATAGGGCTTATCACAACAATACCTTTTCGTTTTGTTTGAGGAGTTATAAACAAGTTTCTTTTGAGTCCGAGGGTTAAACAGGCTGAAAAATATGTTTTTATACCCCTTTTTTCAAGTGTCTTTTGAGTATGTCTGTCTCTACAGCCTATGGGTTGGTGCGCTTTGAAATATTTAATTCCCTGGGGGGTTAACATCTCCTTTTGCGCTGATGGATTAAGATGAAAAGAAAGGAAAAGAGGAATTATTTTATTTGAAGGAGGCCAGTTCGAAGGAGCTTCCATAAACCAGCCGTTCATAACAAGTTTTACTGAAGGGCCGCTATAGGTGTTAAGTCGATCGCGATCTAGACCTAAAATATGGTCTGATGAAATCCATTGTTTAGCCGCAATACTTTGGATATAATCACCCAGATTATTAGAGTCTGGATAGGCTAAAATTGCAGGCTTAATTACTCTCATTTTTAGCTTGTTTTAAGTATTTTAAGAAAAGCTTTTTCGCGGCGTTTTAGTGGATATTCTTCTTTGATTTGCTTTCTAACATTAGCGCCGTCATGTTTCTTTTTACTTGTTAAAAATTTAATTGCTGTGGGGATTGCATCTTTAGCTTGGAAAACAAGTCCTGTTGTTCCTATGGCGTCTGGAATGCCAAAAACAGCTTTTCCTAAAGGAATACATTCACAAAGCATGGCCTCACACAAGACATTTGGAAGACCCTCTACTTTAGAACCTTGAAAATAAAATTGGTGTTTGCCATAGAGGGTTTTTAATTGATCTCGCGTTTGGGGGGCCAATAATTGAACGTTTCTTGGAAGTTTAATTTTTATTTCCTTTCTCGATTGAATCCCGGCTATTGTGAAATGAAAATCGGGCAGTGATCGGGCCAAATCAATAAACAAGGGAATCCCTTTTCTTTCAAAGGTTCGTGAGTCTGAAATATTAGCAACAGTAATCACGCTTTTTGGTTTTTTATCACTTTCTAATCTCCAAAAAGTATTGTCATATGCTGTTGGAACTTCCTGAATTGGTGTTCTAAGCTCTGGCATAAACGTTCTTATTCCAGAGCGTGTTCCCGAATCCTCTTTCGCTTTTGGACATCCATCCCTTAGAGTACTGTGGACAACCCATATCTGATCGCATTTTTTATAGTTTAATCTTGCCAAGGATTGACGTAGATTCTTTTTTAAAAAAATTCCGTAAAATAAAGATTTGCTTGAAACAGCATCAAAGCCACCAACAATAATTGTCGTTGGTTTTCCAAAAAGTTTTGCCCAAAATAAAGGAATGCTCGTATGATAATCATTAAACCAGCTAAAAAAAGCATCCGAAAAAAAAGTATAATAAAGCCCCATGAACAGCTCTCTTAATCGGTTAAACAAAAAACGAAATGGGTCGCTATAGGGGGGGGAATGAATTAAATAAACGTAATAACCCATCCTTTCTAAGAGTTCTACATCCTTCATTACGAATGTGTTTTTAACATTACAAACTAACGTAACTCGTCCTGCTTTCATGAATTAATGGTCTTTAAATCAAGTAGTGAATCAAGTTGATCTGCAATCTTTCGGTTGTCTGAAACTCTGGGGACTTTATTTTGGCCCCCTAACTTTCCTATACTTTTCATATAGCTTTTAAAGCCCCCTTTTGCAACTTGTCTAATAACAAGGGGTCTTAAGATTTTCCCTACAATTAAATCTTTATAATATATGTTTTTGCTAATCATTGCTTTGTCAACCTCAAAAGCAAATTGATCAAGATCTTCGGGCAGAACTTCAAATTCAATATACCACTCATGGAAAGGCAGTCCTTTTGTGGGTGAAATATGAGGGGCAACGGTAAACTCACGAATTAGGATTTCTTCTTTTGCTCCTGATACTACTTGCTGGAGCGCTTGCTCTACTTCGCTAACAATAACGTGTTCTCCAAAGGCAGAAATAAAGTGTTTAATTCTTCCGCTCACAATAACTCGATAAGGCTTAAGGCTAGTAAATTGAATCGTGTCGCCAATATTATATCGCCATAATCCTGCTGTCGTTGAAACAATCATAACATAATTTACTCCTGTTTTTACGCTTATTAAAGAAACCGTTTCTGGGTTTTTATCAAAAAAAGTGTCTGCTTTTATGAATTCATAATAAATTCCGTGGTTTAATAAAAGTAATAAGCCTCTATCGTCTTGATCATCTTGATAAGCAAAAAACCCTTCAGAAGCTGGATAAAATTCAATACTATCTAGGGTTCTGCCAATAAGTTTCTTGAAAATGGGCCTATAGGGCTCAAAGTTGACACCTCCGTATACAAAAAGAGAAAAGTTGGGAAATAAATCTCCAACTACTTTCCCCGTTTTTAAGGTAAGTCGTTCAAAATACATCTGTACCCATGAGGGGATTCCTCCTATGATAGTCATATCTTCGTTTACCGTTTCAGAAACAATTGCATCGACTTTAGTTTCCCAATCTTCAATACAATTTGTATCCCAACTGGGGAGACGATTTTTCAATAGATAGCTTGGTACATAATGAGCTACAATTCCCGAAAGACGTCCAAGAGCAACTCCTTTTTTGTCTTCTAAAACTGGACTCCCTTGTAAAAAAATAAGCTTCCCCATTACTGCTGAAGCTTTTCCTGATTTATAAATATAATTTAAAAGTGCTTCACGAGCCGCTCGAATATGTTGTGGCATTGATTCTTTAGAAATGGGAATATATTTTGCGCCTGAAGTTGTTCCGCTCGACTTTGCATAATAAAGTGGTCTGCCTGGCCAGAGAACATTGGCTTCTCCTTCCAAAACAGAATCTATGTAAGGTTTTAAATCCTCATAGTCACGAACAGGTACTCCTAAAGAAAACTCATTGGGGGTTAGAATTTTCTCGAAATGATGTTCTTTTCCAAAACGCGTTTTTATACCTTTTTGAAGAAGCAATTTAAACACTTTTTGTTGTGCTTCAAGAGGCTTTTCTATCCATTTTTTATTTTTCTGATGCGCGTAAGCTGCAAAGATTTTTGCTCCAATTGATTTCAGCATCAGTTTGAAAAATTAAAAAAATTGGAAGGGTTCATGGGGTAACCCTCCATCCATAATTCGAAATGCAAATGAAATCCTGTTGAAAATTCTCCAGTGTTTCCTGCACTTGCAATTACTTCGCCACCCGAAACGGCATCTCCCTGTTTTTTGTTCAAATCCGCATTGTGTTTATAAACGGACAACATGCCCGAAAGGTGTTCTAAAATGATCACATACCCTGTTTGAGAGGTCCACTCAGCAAAAATAACTGTTCCGTCTGCTATGGCCTTTATGGGGGTGTTCTCTTCTAAGACTATATCAACTGCGAAGTGTAGGTCTTCTGGACTAAAGGGTTGTGAAATTGGTCCTTTTGCTGGAGCAAGCAGTAGTGTGGTTATACCGCTTTCTCTTGTTTCATTAGGATTATATTTGTCTTCTTTTGCAACAAAAGCACGCAATAGAGAGTCTTCTATAATTGGAGGAGCAAAAGACGCGTTTAACTCTTGGTCGTTTAATCCATTTTCTATGGAAAGTTCTGGATCTTGAAATGTAATGTCTCCGTTAAGAACAGATCTTACCGCATTCAAATAATTAATGTTTTGATTGTAAAGGGTGATCAAAGAGTCTGTTGTAAATAGGTTTTGAATAGCTTTTTGCCGTAATTCTGAAGAATCATATCCTGGTATAATCGCCTTTAGGGGTGTATAGGCAATTGTAATAAAGGTGGCTGTGAAAATAGAGGCAATGATCAAAATCACAAGAATCATGAAGTTAAGTCTTGAAACACGAACCTGCGCTTGTTCTTCAAACGTTTCTTCATTGATAATTACCATCCGATAACGAATAAGTAATTTCTTTAAAAATCCTGCCCCTTTTTTTTCTTGGTTTGCCATATTCTTTTCAAAGATAAGGATTCCTTTGTGGGAGAAAAGAACTCCAATACATTTAGTGTGTAGTTGAAACTAAATAATTCTGTACATTTGTTTTAAAATTTTATATAAATGCTTTTTAACTTTACATTTTTAGGTATGATAGGAGGACCACAAGTAATCTTAATAATCGCAGTCGTTTTATTGTTGTTTGGTGGACGTAAAATTCCTGAGCTAATGAAAGGATTAGGTAGTGGAATTAAGGAGTTTAAAAACGCAACTAAAGAAGGTGAACAATCCGCTAAAGAAGAGGACAAAAAAGACTAGTCTATTTTCTCAAGTGTATTGATAATTGTGTTTAATTCAAACATATAGTCTCTTTTGCTTGCCGAAGGAGCGAATGTAAATCCCTCTATAACCATCCATTTTTTTTTAATACTGTCCCTTACCATATAATTAACAAATGGTCCGGCCATATAATCATTGGCAACTTCCCAGGTGCCTTTTGTTAAGTAACTCATTTTTCCATCAATTTTTGCCTTGTAAAAATACGGTTTAAATGCGCGTTCAGTAATTAAATGGGTTCCCTTAAGTCTCCCCGGAACATGTGCTTTTCCTATTGAGTCTCTGACATCTAGAATCCTACTACTAAAGCTTCCTTCAAGTGCATTTTCTGGAAGAGTGTATGCAATAATATTAAGATGTCCTTTTCTGATTTCTTTTTGGATCCAAACAAAATTTGTGGTATCTTTTACTGTTTTGTATGCTGATGGATAAGTAAGCGAAATTCCAAAACGTTCTGTCAAGGTTTTTTCTTTTGAAGATGCCTTTTTAATTCTTCTTAGCTTTTCTAAACGTTCGTTTTCGATAATACTTTGCTTAAGTAAGCGACTGTTTTCTTTGAAATAAAATGCTTGGCTTTCGCTGTCTAATCCAATAACTTTAGCAACGATTTGTGGCCGTGCGAATTGATTTTGACTCATTCTAAATCCTTCTAGAGAGTCTTTTCTAAACCAAATAATGTTTCTGTTTTGGCGTGCAAATCCAGTAAATGCCTTTGGGTTCATATATACTATTGAGAACTGGGGCTCGTCCAAAGGAAGTCCTTCATAAATTTCTTCAAGTGTTTCTCTTACCTGGTCACCCAAATTCCCTTGCCAATCTTTTGGAGGCATAATAACCGTAACATTATTTAAATTACCACTTGAAGAGGGAACAAAAGCTCTTTTTACATTAGAATTATTTGTGCAAGATATTATTCCTGCCAACAAAAGAATTGCCGCTGTTTTTTTCATAAATTATTTTTTAAGAGCTGCAATCCCTGGAAGTGTTTTGCCCTCTAGGCTTTCAAGCATAGCTCCACCTCCTGTGCTGATATAGCTCATTTTATTTTCAAAACCAAACAACTTAACTGCCGCGACAGAATCTCCGCCGCCTACAAGCGAAAAGGCACCCTCTTTTGTTGCTGCTGCAATAGAATTTCCTGCAGCGATAGTTCCTTTAGCAAAATTTGGAAACTCAAAAACGCCCATTGGTCCATTCCATAGTATGGTTTTACAGCCAAGAATTATATCATTAAAAAGGGTCTGACTTTTGGGGCCTGCGTCCATTGCTTCCCACCCTTCGGGTATTTCCATTACGTCAAACGTTTTTTGAGAAGCATTGTTGCTAAAATCATCTCCTGCTAATACATCTACTGGAAGATGAATCTTTACTCCCTTTTTTTTTGCTTTTTCTAATAACTCCAAAGCATATTCACAATAATCCGGCTCACAAATAGAATTTCCAACCTTTCCCCCCAATGCTTTAGTAAATGTATAAACCATCCCTCCACCTATAATTAAATGGTCTATTTTGTCCAAAAGGCTTTCAATGATTGTTATTTTAGAAGAAACTTTAGCGCCCCCTAAAATTGCCAAAATTGGAGATTCTCCCTTATCCATAACCTTTTCAATTGCTAATACTTCCTTTTCTAAAAGGCTTCCAAAACACTTTTCTTCTTTAAAAAATTGTGTGATAATCGTTGTGGATGCATGCGCACGGTGAGCGGTTCCAAAAGCATCATTAACATAAAAAGTGCCGAGCTTTGATAGCTTTTTTGAGAATGTCATGTCTCCTGACATTTCCTCCTCGTGGTACCTTAAGTTTTCCATTAGCAAAACGCCTCCTGGCAAAATTGCTTTGGTTGCAGCCTCCGCTTCATCTCCTATTGTTGTATTACAAAAATCAACAGGCAGCCCCAAAACAGATGAAACACTTTTTCGGATATGTGATAATGAGAGTTTTGGGTCGTTTCCCTTAGGACGCCCTAAGTGTGATAATAGAATACAGCTTCCTCCTTGAGATATAATGTATTGAATTGTTGGCTTTGCTGCCTGAATTCGCGTAAGGTCAGTAACTTCTTGAGAATCGTTTAAGGGTACATTAAAATCAACCCGTATTATTACTCTTTGATTTTTAAAGTTTTGCTGTTGTAATGTGCGCATTTATAAAATTTTTTTCAAAAATACAATATTGCTAATTGCCGCAGAATTTTTTTTTATAAAGATGTGGCTTCCAGCTCCATAAAAAACATCAGTAAGTGTATCTTTGAAAAATGATTTGGTCACATGTTATTGGACAAAAAAAACTAAAAAAACAACTAAAGCGCCTTCTAGAATCTAAGCAAGTTCCTCACGCTCAGATTTTTACAGGTGCTTCTGGGTATGGCGGTCTTCCATTAGCTTTAAGTTTTGCTCTTCAAATGTTACAAATAGATTTCTCTCATAAAATTAATAAGCCGCTTGGAGAAAAGATACAACATCCTGACTTACACTTTGTGTATCCAGTAGTGAAAAAAGGAAGTGAAAAAATTGTTTTGGCTAACGATTATGGCCAGGACTGGGCGGTGTTTCTTAATGATAATCCTTATGGGAATTATGCCAATTGGTTTGAGTCTATTAATGTCGGTAATAAACAAGGATTAATCGGTGTAAACGAGATAAATGCCTTACACAAAAAAATCTATCTTAAATCGTATTCTGGAGGAAATAAAGTTTGTGTTTTGTGGGGTGTCGAAAAGATGAATAAAGAGGCCTCAAATGCGTTTCTCAAACTATTAGAAGAACCTCCCGAAAAAACTTTTTTTATTCTTGTTGCTGAATCGAGTGATCAGTTATTAACTACACTTGTTTCAAGATGCCAATTAGTGACTCTGACCCCCATAAATGAAAACGAATTATTAGACACGTTAGAGGAAGACGTTCCAAACAGACAAAGCCTTGTAAAGCAGGCGGAGGGAGACTATCGGAAGCTTAAACTGCTTCTCGAAAACTTGCAGAACAAAGCAGTTGAGGCCTTACTGATTAAAGTACTTAGAACTTCTTTAAGGGTTCGTGGGGACAATGCTGCTGTTGTTGAGCTGATGTCTTGGGCGGGCGAAATAAGTGTTTTGGGGAGAGAAGAACAAAAGACATTTTTGCAATATGGTATCAGGTTTATAAGGGATGCCTTTTTATTGAATTATTCATTAAGTGATTTAGTACATTATAAGTCTGAAAATGGTTTTGATATAAATAAACTTGGCCCTTTTGTGAACAGTGAAAACATAAATGAACTAATCACTTTATTTGAAAAAAGTTATTATCACGTCTCACGAAATGCGAATGCAAAAATGATTTTTACCGAATTGAGCCTTCAATTAACAAGACTGTTGAAGAAGGCTAGTGAATAGTTTTTTTCTTGAAAACATAAATGTTTGAAGAGTGTTCACCATCAATTAAAGCCCTAAAAGTACATATAGTTCCAACTAGTAAACCCCTTAAAAAAGGAAGCTTTTTTCTTCTGTTTTTTTCTGAAAGATAAGAAATATAAAAAACGTCGAACCACAGTGGCTTTTGAGCAATAACAACAAAACCCAGGGGCTCTACCAGATCGATCAAGCCCTTATGCGTAAAATGCCAGAGATGCCTTGGAACGTCTAAAGCTGCCCATTCTGAGCCATAGTATCTGGCATCGTGGCTATTAAAATTTGGAACGGCAATTATCAGAAGTGCATCTGTCTCCATTAAAGCGCGTAATTCTTGAAGTGTTTTCTCTGGAGCCATTAGGTGCTCTAAAACATGCCACATTGTTGTAGCAGAATATCGCTTATTTGTGGGAAGATCTGCAACAGAAAGATAGGTGTTAAGGCCTTTTTTTGTGCACGCCTCAAGGCCTTTTTTATTAGGCTCAACCACGGTAATCTCAAATTTTTTATGTGCTAAATAAGCTGCAAAAACACCAACGCCACCTCCCACATCAAGAACATTCCCTTTTATTCGGGGCCTAATGAATCCTGCTTTGTAATACAGCATGCTTTTTTGAACTGTTTTGTATAGTAAATCTAAAAATGACTTTGTTTCCGTCTTGTGTGAATTATAATTGTCTGTTTCATAATAGCGCGAGAGAAGAATGTCTTTTGGAAGACTTGTTTCTGCATAATTACATTTTTCGCTCCATTTGATCTCAAAGGTTTCTTTTGAAACTAGGTGGTCTTTTGCCTTAAGTGGGTTTTCTTTCTTTGTCATGTGTTCCACGTGAAACATTTTATCTTCCCATCGAAACCAAAAGCACGCTTATGTCACTAGGGTTAATCCCGCTAATCCGCGAAGCTTGTGCTAGCGTGCTTGGCCGTAACTTGTTTAGCTTTTCTTTGGCCTCGAAAGAAAGAGAGGCTAAGATTTCAAAATTGAAGTCTTTAGGAATCTTTATGTTTTCTAAACGCTTTAATTTATCCGCATTGCGTCGCTCTTTCTCAATATAGCCCGCATATTTAATCTCAACTTCAGCCTGCTCAAAAACAGCGTCTGTAAGATCTTCCTGAGCTATATATCTCTTAATTTCAGGGAAATTGATTAATTCTTTTCTGGTAATGGCTGGTCTTGACAGTAATTTAGCAAACTTATCAGTCTGTTTAACAGTTTCTGAACCTCTGGACTCTAAAACAACATTTGCAACCTTAAGGTTATAACTGGTTTTTTTTAAAAAGGAAACAAGATTTTTGCGTTGCTGGTTTTTTAACTCTAGTTTTTTAAGCCGCTCGTCATCAACAAGGCCAATGGAGTGTGCTCTAGGGGTTAGGCGCTCGTCCGCATTGTCTTGTCGCAAAAGAGTTCTGTATTCCGCTCTGGAGGTAAACATTCGATAGGGTTCTTCAGCTCCCTTGAGAATTAAGTCGTCTATAAGAACTCCAATATATGCGTCTTCTCTCCCCAAAACAAAAGGAGGAAGCTCTTTGTTGTTTTGATGAGCATTAATCCCGGCAATAATTCCCTGAGCACCCGCTTCTTCATATCCAGTTGTGCCATTAATCTGGCCCGCAAAAAAGAGATTTTGTACAGCTTTAGTTTCTAGACTATGGAACAGCTGTGTGGGCTGAAAATAGTCATACTCAATTGCATATCCGGGTCTAAAAAACTTAACGTTTTCAAAACCTGAGATAGTCTTAAGGGCTTTGTATTGTATGTCCTCTGGAAGAGAAGTAGAAAAGCCATTAACATAAACCTCAACAGTGTTCCATCCTTCGGGCTCAACAAATATTTGATGTTGAGATTTATCACTAAAACGGTCTATCTTATCTTCAATTGAAGGGCAATATCTTGGACCCGAGCTTTTAATAGCGCCATTAAACATGGGTGAACGATCAAAGCCAGAACGGAGAATATCATGAACCTCCAAATTCGTGTGAGTAATATGACAGCTTATCTGTTTAGACAAAGGTTTGGTTAGGTCCGAGAAAGAAAATTTTGAAGGATTTAAATCTCCTGGTTGCTCCGACATTTTCGAATAGTCCAAAGACCTTCCATCAACTCTTGGAGGTGTTCCTGTTTTCATTCGTCCAGAAATAAAACCATTGCGCTCCAAAACTGCCGTTAAGCCAACTGAAGCTGATTCTCCTGCTCGTCCACCGCCAAAGTTTTTTTCACCGATATGAATTAAGCCATTAAGAAAGGTTCCGTTTGTTAAAACCACCGATTTAGCGTAAACTTTAATACCAAGAGAAGTGATAACGCCAAGAATCTGTTGATTTACAACAATAAGGTCAACCACCATCTCTTGGTAAAAATCTAAATTAGGTGTTTTTTCAAGCATGGAACGCCACTCAAGGCTAAACATACCTCTGTCAGACTGAACCCTTGGACTCCACATGGCAGGGCCCTTGGATTGATTGAGCATTTTATATTGAATCGCGCTTCTGTCTGAAACTATTCCGCTGTAGCCGCCTAAAGCGTCAATCTCTCTCACAATTTGTCCTTTTGCTATTCCCCCCATGGCAGGATTACAAGACATCTGGGCTATGGTTTGAAGATTCATCGTAATAAGAAGAGTAGAGGAACCTAGGTTTGCTGCCGCTGCCGCTGCTTCACAACCAGCATGCCCAGCACCGACGACAATAACATCATATTTAGAATCAAACATGGGAAGTAGGTTTCACGTGGAACATTTTAATAAACTTGTTTTCTTCAAGGCGCATTAAACTTTTGTCAGAATCGCATTTGTCATTAAAGCCCATGCAGTGTAAAACGCCGTGAGAAAGAACTCTAAGCATTTCATTTTCAATGGTTTGTGAATTCTCGGCGGCTGAACAGGAAACAGCCCAAGCAGAAACAAAAAACTCTGCCCTAAGAGCGCGCTTTAAAGTATAATCAAAACTTATTATATCTGTATGTGTAGTGTGGTTAAGGTGCTTAATGTTAAGTGCAAGCATTTCGTCTTTAGAAATAAAATTATATAAAAGTTTATCTATAGAATAACCATGGTCCGAAACAAATACCTGAAGGGCGTCTTGGATTAGTTTCATGTTGAGGTAATCTGGTATGTTATTCAGAGCTATAATATGACTGTTTTTTTGCAAATATACATGTTTTGAACAGGAGACTAATGTATATCGAGAAGAAGAGATTATCTTTGAGAAAAAAAAGAATGAGCACACGTGTGCGTTTTGCGCCAAGCCCAACAGGGCCTCTACATATTGGGGGACTAAGAACCGCTTTATTTAATTACTTGTTTGCCAAAAAAAGAGAGGGTACGTTTATACTCCGGATAGAAGACACAGATCAAAATAGGTATATAGAGGAAAGTGAAAACTATATACAGGAGGCATTGGAATGGTGTGGAATGTGCCCGGATGAAGGGCCAAAAAGCGGAGGTGAATTTGGACCATATCGTCAAAGTGAACGAAAAAATATTTATGCAGAGCACATACAAACCCTTTTAAAAAACGGCGCCGCTTATTACGCTTTTGACAGGGCTGAGAGTCTTAACGAGAAAAGAAAAGAAGCAGAAAAAAAAGGTGAGCCTTTTAAGTATGGTCATCAAAACAGGTTACAATTCAAAAACAGTCTGACATTAGCAGAGAAAGAAACGACAGAAGCGTTAAAAGATGACTTTGTAATAAGGCTTAAGGTAGAGTCAAATCAAACAATTATTGTTAAAGATCTAATAAGAGGTGTTATTAGAGTAAAAACCGACACGTTGGACGATAAAATTTTAATGAAAAGTGATGGAATGCCGACATATCACTTTGCCAATGTCGTTGACGATCACCTAATGAAAATTACATGTGTAATTCGTGGGGAAGAATGGTTGCCTTCACTACCCATGCATAAATTGATTTATACTGCTTTTGGATGGGAAACCCCTGAATTTATGCACCTGCCATTAATCCTTAAAACTGTCGGTAAGGGTAAGTTGTCTAAAAGAGATGGTGATAAAGACGGCTATCCGGTTTTTCCGCTAAAATGGGGTAAGGAAACTCCTGGGTTTAGAGAAATGGGGTTTTTGGCAAGTGGAATGGTAAATTACCTTGCATTACTGGGCTGGAATGAAGGAACAGATAAAGAAGTGTATTCATTAAAAGAATTAGAGAAAGCATTTAGCACAGAAGGTGTTCAAAAAGGTGGTGCTCGATTTGACTATGAAAAAGCAAAGTGGGTCAATCAGCAGCAATTACAAAGAATGAGTTTAGAAGAGGTTTGCTCGCTAAGTCGGGTAAAAGAACTATTGTCTACATTTGAAAAAAACAAACACCTCTCGCTAATTAAATTAGTTAAAGAGCGGTTAACAACTCTTGATGATATACAAAACGAATTAGCTTTTGTAAAAAGCATACATCCTTACGATGAGAAAGTGATTAATAAGATTGAAGACAAAAATCCTAAAACTATACTAGAGCAAATAAAGAAAACATTAATAGAGGATGATGATATTGATTCAGTTAAGGAACAGATAATATCATGGAGCAAAAAAAATGAAGTCTCTATGGGGTTATTAATGCAGTCGTTTAGATTAGCGCTAGTGGGAAGGCTTACGGGGCCAGACATCTTTGAGGTTTGTTCTGTTTTGGGGAAAAAAGTATCTTTAGAAAGAATAAACGATTTAATTGAACATTTAAACTTTAAACAAATATTATGAGCATAATTACATACTTACTTTTTGGCCTTGTTGCGCTGATTATATTTACTGGTTTCTTTGTAGTAAAACAACAGTCCGCAGCAATAGTAGAGCGATTTGGGAAGTTCTTGACGATTCGACAATCAGGACTACATTTCAAAATACCTTTAATAGATAGGATTGCAGGGCGAATTAGCCTTCGTATTTTACAGCTCGATGTAATTGTTGAAACAAAAACAAAAGATGATGTTTTTGTAAAACTTAAAGTTTCTGTTCAATATAAAATAATACAAGAAAAAGTGTATGAAGCTTTTTATAAGCTTGACTATCCTCAAGACCAGATAACGTCATACGTATTTGACGTGGTTAGGGCAGTTGTTCCTAAAATGAAATTAGATGATGTTTTTGAGAAAAAAAACGAAATTGCTGATGCTGTAAAAGGAGAGTTAAATGATGCAATGATAAATTATGGTTACGATATAATTAAAGCGCTTGTTACGGATATTGATCCTGACGCTGAAGTAAAAGCTGCAATGAATAAAATTAATGCTGCTGAACGAAAAAAAGTAGCGGCTCAATATGAAGGTGATGCAGAAAGAATCCTAATTGTAGAAAAAGCAAAGGCAGAGGCACAAAGCAAAAGACTTCAAGGACAAGGTATTGCCGATCAGCGAAGAGAAATAGCGCGAGGGCTGGAAGAATCCGTTGATGTATTAAATAACGTTGGTATAAATTCTCAAGAGGCATCTGCATTAATTGTTGTAACCCAGCATTATGATACGCTACAATCTATAGGAGGGGAAACTAATAGCAACTTAATCTTATTACCGAATTCTCCTCAAGCAGGAAGTGAAATGTTAAACAATATGGTTGCCTCGTTTAGTGCAAGCAATCAAATTGGTGAAGCTATGAAGGAGAACAATAGAAAACAAAGAAATAAAAAAGAAGAGTAAGCTTATTGGTTCTGTTTAGACCAAGTATCGCGCAAACCAACCGTTTTATTAAAAACAAGGAATTCGTGAGTGCTGTCTGGGTCAACAACAAAATATCCTAATCGCTGAAACTGATAGTTTTCAAAATCCTTAGCACCCCTTAAGCTGGGCTCAACAAAAGCTGTTATTATAGACAGAGAATCCGAGTTTAAGTGTGATTTGAAATCGACTAGCTTGTCTTGGTCAGGCGAAGGGACTTGAAATAATCGATCGTATAATCGCACTTCTGCACGAAGGGCGTGTTGCTGAGAAACCCAGTGTAATGTTCCCTTAACTTTTCGCATACTTGCCACTGAACCGCTTCCGCTTTTACTGTCTGGATCATAACTACAAATAATTTCTATAATATTTCCATCCTTGTCTTTGATAACGGATTCGCCTTTAATTATATATGCGTTTTTTAAACGAACCTCTTTTTGTAGGGTAAGGCGAAAAAATTTTTTGTTCGCACTCTCTCTAAAGTCTTCCCTTTCAATAAATATGTTTTTGGAAAATGGTATTTTTCTTGTTCCAAGATCTAATTGTTCCGGATTAATTTCTCCTTCTAAAAACTCCTCTTGTCCGTCTGGGTAATTGGAAATTGTTAGCTTAATTGGGTTAAGAACAGCCATAACGCGTGGTGAATTAATATTCAGATCTTCTCGTATTGAATGTTCTAACAGGCTCATGTCAATAATATTATCCCGCTTGGCGACACCTGCAGAATCAACAAAAGTGCGAAGAGAAGCGGGAGTATAGCCCCTTCTTCTAAGGCCAGATATTGTCGGAAGTCTAGGATCATCCCAACCACTTACGTGATTGCCGCTAACAAGTTCCATTAGCTTGCGCTTACTTGTAACCGTGTAAGAGAGGTTCATTCTAGCAAACTCACGTTGCTTGGGGCGAAGTCTTTTGAGCGGGCTTAAAGCGTCTAAAAACCATTCATAAAGGTCTCGGTGGGGTTTAAATTCCAAAGAACAAAGAGAGTGTGAGATTTGTTCTATATAGTCAGACTCTCCATGTGTCCAATCGTAAAGAGGATAGACGGACCAAGTATCTGCTGTTCTGTGATGAGTTTTGTAAATAATTCTGTAAATAACAGGGTCGCGTAAAAGAAGGTTGGGGGAAGACATGTCAATTTTTGCTCTAAGAACAAGTGATCCCTGGGGATGCTTGCCGTTTTTCATTTCTGAAAATAAAATACTGTTTTCTTCAATAGATCTATCCCTAAAAGGGCTGTTTCCGCCTGGAGTGGTAGGCGTTCCTTTTTGTAAAGCTATAGTAGCAGAATCTTGAGAATCAACAAAAGCTAATCCTTTAGAAATTAGCTCCTGTGCCCAAAGATAGAGCTGATCAAAATAATCTGATGCATAACATTCTTTATCCCAATTATAGCCAAGCCATTGAATGTTTTCTTTTATAGCGTCTACATATTGTTGTTCTTCTTTTGCTGGATTAGTATCATCAAAGCGAAGATTAACTGGCGCATTATAGCGCTTTCCTAAATTGAAATTTAAACAAATTGCCTTAACATGGCCAATGTGTAAATGACCGTTGGGTTCTGGGGGGAAACGAAAACGTAAGTTTTCTCTAGAAAAACCCGCGGTTAAATCTTCTTCAATAATGTGTTCTATAAAGTGTAAGGGGCGCTCCATTCCTTTTTTTGTTTATTGCAAAGATAATGAATGGATGCTTTGTAAGGTATCAAGAAAACAGTCTTTATATTTGTTAAAATATTATGGGAAAGATTTATTTAAAAAATGTTCGTTTGTATGCCTTTCATGGTTGCATGGAAGAGGAAGAAAAAATTGGTAGTGATTACGTTGTTAATGTTGTTGTTGAAACAGATTTGAAAAAATCCTCTAAAACAGATTCTCTTGAAGACACAGTGGACTATGTTGCTTTGAACGAGATTATAAAAACTGAAATGATGCAGCGCGCTAAGCTATTAGAAAATGTGGTTGATCGTATTCTTAAAAGAATATTTAAGGAGCACAAAACGGTACAAAAAGCTAAAGTCAAGGTGTCAAAGAAAAATCCGCCAATAGGGGGAAATGTGGAAGAAGTGGCGGTTAAAAGAGAACTCGTTCGTTCTTCATTATAAATTGATTAAATAGTATTACTTTTGCCGAAAGGCATCGTGGCCGAGTGGCTAGGCAGAGCTCTGCAAAAGCTTCTACAGCGGTTCGAATCCGCTCGATGCCTCTTTATTATCTTATAATAATCTTTCCCCCAAGTTTAGTTTGTGTAGTTTGTTTGACTGGCCTACCATAAACCCGCAACACTCCTCCTCCAAAAACTTTTGCGTCTATTAGTTCTGTGGCCGTTATGTGCGCGTAGCCTGCGGCCATAAGTCTAATCTCACTTTGTTGTGAAATAAGTTTTTCTGCATCACACGTACCGCCTGATGACACAATCAAATTCAGGCTAACGACACTACCCTTTAGACCCACCCGTCCACCTGTATTAGTATTTACATCTAGACACTCTGTAAATGTGGTTACTTTTATTTCTGCCCCCGTTTTAACGACAAGCCTTAAGTTTGTTTGTTTGATGGGTTCCTCGGAAACAATTGAAGAGCCCTGGTGAGCGGTTATTTTATCTAAAGGCTTGCTATGATATAGTTCCACATAAGTATAGCCTGGGTCTAAAAGACTTTTAGTTGACAATTTAATTTTTAATGTATTTCTTTTTAGTGTAAGAATAAGATCGTCTTTATGGTCACCAAAAACTACTGCTTTATTGACGTCAGATTTAATTAATTTTATATCAAGGCCCGAATAAACGCTTAAGCTAAAAAAAGGACCCATGGTAAGGACTCTTCGCTCAAGGTCCTGTGAAAAGCTATAGAAAAAAAATAAGGATACAAAAAAGAAAAAAAACGTTTTATGTGTCATTAAAAATAGTTTTATGCTGTCGGAATAAAATCAAGAAAGCGTCTTAAGATATTTACCTTTTTAACCTTTATATTGATGGTGTCACCAAGCTGATATGCTTTTTTGGTTCGTTCACCAATTAGTGCGTGTTGCTTATCGTCATAATTAAAAAAATCTCCTTTAATATCAATAACACGTATCATTCCCTCACATTTATTTTCTATAATTTCAACATATAAACCACGTTCTGTTACGCCTGAAATAACACCTTCAAAATGCTGACCCACCTTTTCTTTCATAAAAATCATCTGCATATATTTAATAGAATCCCGCTCTGCCTTGGTCGCTAGATGTTCTCTTTGTGATGAGTGTTTACAGGCCTCTTCAATTGATTCTTGAGTTGGGTGTGGTTTTTTGTCTAAATATGTTTGCAGCAGTCTGTGAACCATTACGTCTGGATATCTTCTTATGGGAGAATTAAAATGAGTGTAATTCGAAAAAGCAAGTCCATAATGTCCTATGTTGTTGGTTGTATATTCTGCTTTTGACATACAGCGAAGAGTCAGAGTATCGATTAGGTTTTGTTCTCTTTTTCCATTACAAGCAGATAGAAGCC
>Ga0102855_1000013_pt1 | contig 61843 bp, 85 predicted proteins | sample Colrivmet1370B02_FD_78450 | JGI IMG/M metagenome (GOLD analysis project Ga0102855, IMG submission 78450) | Estuarine microbial communities from the Columbia River estuary - metaG 1370B-02 | ecosystem: Environmental > Aquatic > Marine > Intertidal zone > Estuary | place: USA: Columbia River...
AATGATCCAAACGGGGCTCGAACCCGTGACCTTGGCGTGCCTTATGTGGATGTGACTCCACTCAAACATACGGTGTATAAGCACCACGCTCTAACCAACTGAGCTATTGGATCAAAACTCATACATCGTGACGGTGAACCTCCCCTTCTTTCGAATTGTCGGTTCGATGAAGAGTTGGACTATCTTTTCTTTACCTCGTGGGGTACCTTTAACTTCTTTAGATTGTTTATCTATTATAGCCTCTGATTTGAACACAAACTCTTGTGTAGTGTAATGTTCTATCCCATCCTCCGTTACTACGACGACGTTGTTGGGTGGAGATGTTTGAGCACCCACAAACTTGGGATTATTGAACATCTCTCTGAACATACCTATACTATATCAAGATAATCCTCAAACTTCACAGTACCACCTCCACCGATGATAAAGTTCGTCTGAATCTGGGCATGTTCAAACGCCTCACGAGCTACCCGTTCAGATAGTATCTTATCATAGAGGCATGGCTCTATTTCGCGTGTTATAAAACTAGGACTGGTGATACAGACATCGGTGTCAGTATTTTGCTGTAGAAACTCTACAATATCCCAATAGTCGTCCGTTCCAGTTATGAGAACGAAGGCGTAACCATTCGTATCGTAATTGTTTTTGATTTGGTGCATAGAAATCTTATTTACTGTGAGACCATTCACGATATCGGTAACCTTATTGTAAATATTTCTCGTCATCATCTTTTCAGATGGCATTTCAACTAAGACGATTGAGTGGTCTGATACAGCCTTTGAATAAGATTCCTCCACGTATTCTTCAAACTTTAACGCCGCACTCCGCGCGCCCACGGACTCAAATCCCGTGATGTCATCAAACATAGTTTTGGCTATACCGATAATATTCGTATCCACTCTTTCATCGAGTGCGAGTATACCAGCACTCTCCATAGACTTATTTCCACAAAGACAGTATAGGCGTTCTATGTCCTTTAAACTGTGTACAGCCATTTCGAGTTTCATTGATTCACGTGAAAGTGTTGGCATTTCAGAACGATCGTTGATGTTAAGCCCCCCAAATCCATGTCTAAATCCAAACACATTATTACCCTGTGATTTTTCATATAAGGTAAGTTTATTTACAAGGTTATGGACACCCGGGCATGCGCCACCAGCGATCAGGATTCCAGTGTTCATTTATATAGTATGAAGAAATATCTCTAAGTTATTTAGATTTTCGTTTAAACAATAACTTTAAGAGTTCACCAAAAATGAACGCCTGTTGGGTCATTACCAACACCTTTGCACGATCAGTTTTGGGACTCAAGTCACCGTAACCCACACTACTCATCGTTGTAAATGAAAAATAGTAGGGATCGATAGCCGACCTGAAGCCAAACTCCTCTGGGTCCATCATACTATAAAGGAAACCATATAACAATGCAATAGTTATAATAACTCTAAATTTTTCAATGGGTGTCATTATAGTATTATTGAATATTTATTTCGGTCATCTCTCTTGATACATCTACACTCTTCCTGTTCTGTCCGGCAAACCACCTCGATATAAGTTTATTCTTATTTTTTTTGGGTGTTTCACATGCGGTTATAATACTCAAACCATTACATACATCGGGTTTGTGTTCCTTATTAGGAAATTCATCATTAAATGCGTGTATAGAAATTGCCGGAATATCGGGGGCATCATCGAGAAGTCTATCGAATTCCTCCCTCGCTTTTGAAACAAAATCTACCACGTCCACCCGATATTGGGTTTCAAGTGATAATTCCATATCTATGTTTCTGTAAAACTTTGAATACTGAATACACATCAAAGAATGAGATTCCGATAAACTTTGACATTGACTAAACTTGGAAATACTCGTGAGAATCCCCCCGACTACATTAAAAAAGGCAAAAATGTATTGAATAATCGTTACATTCATACGCGCACCTGAGCTCATATCAGAACCACCACTAGTTGGGGATAGGACAGCAAAACCACCAACACCCGTTAAACTTGCTATGATAATACTTGGATATGAAAGTCTATCATTCTGCTTCTTGTAATACAATCTAGCATGATTGTGAAGCCAGCGGTATCCAGCCGCCTTCTCTGCCCATTTGACTAATAATTGTTCTTGTTTGTCACACCAACAATGGGGCACATCCTCTTCACCCATATCTACTAAGTGCTGAGAATATTTGCACACTCTCTCGCATAGGCATCAACCGCCTCGTTCTGGGGATTTCCATTGTGGGCCTTGACCCACTTCCAATCGATGGTGTCCATTTTATGAGTGAGGGTGTCAATCTCAATCCAAAGTTCCTTGTTTTTCACAGGCGTCCCTGACGCAGTCTTCCACCCATTCCGTTTCCAGTTTTTTATCCACGTGGTGATTCCCTGTTTCACGTAGTTGCTGTCCGTAAAAATACGCACCGAAAGGATTCCCAATTCCAGACACTTTTCAAGAGCCTTTACGACAGCGGTCATTTCCATTACATTGTTGGTGGTGTCCCTCAGATTACCTCCAAGTTTCATACCCTCCCCAATAGCAGCCCAACCACCGCGACCGGGGTTCCCCAAACAACTTCCATCTGTGTAAATTTCGTACATACTTACTTATTGTCGTTCTTTTTTAACTCGTGATATTCAACAGCCTTCTTTGGGGTCTTACAAATGATGTCACCACAATGGTCTCTATTTTGGTAAACGGAGTTTATAGAGGTGGTCAGATCCTCACATGTCTTAACCTTCCAACGTCCCAACATGGGTTTCTCTACTTTAACAAAAATGTCGAGAAGTCTTTTGATCATTAAATTATCAATCTATATAAATGGATCCCGACTTAGGTTATCTAATGAAGGTTGTCGAGGAATATAAATATAGATTGACCGATGGTGAGTATTTAGAAATATGTAACGCTCTTAAAAATGCTCATCACAAAATTAAAGGACGAAATCGAGAAAACTTTTTGAGGAGAATCAGGAAAAGATTGGTTTTCGGTTTGGGTCTAGTTATTTTTTTGCTTCGTCCTGCTTCGTCTTCGCGGTGATTCTATCGGGTCTAAAAAAATTATTATACGGACACCCCAAACATCTTGTATGGCGAATTGCACATGAAAGTGCGTCAGCATTCTCCATACATGGTTTTTTCTCAGCTTTTTTTCGTTGTCGATAGGTGCGTTGTCTTCCGATGGCGTAGGTTTGACCTACAGCTATCATGATATTTCAATATAAATTTTAGTTTTTAAGTAGCCGGGCCGATCGGCGCAGGGGTGGCGGCGGCGGCCTAGTAAGTTCTTCGAATTTATGAACATACTTTGTAAATCTGGAATCACTACGCCCTTTTGCCTTATCATAAAAGGTCTGAATGAGTTTCTTATCACCCTTTTCCTGTGTGAGAAGATTGTAATAACTGACTGTAACCTCAAAGATAGACAGTGCCATAGTTTTACGAACTTCCATATCAGGGTTATTTTCTACGGTGCATAACATCATAGACAGAGTAGAAATCAATTCGGCACGTGAAAAGTTGCGCATTTTAGTTTAGAAAACAAAAAAATATAGGTCAACTTAGGCGTGCTAATCATTTTTAAACAGCATTGGTACTGTGCATTTTAAAAATGAAGTTTTATTTAATTATTTACTAAAATGCGGTAAGCAATTTAGTTGGAGAACGCGAGGCCACCCATACCCGATTGGATGCGGAGGACGTTGTAGTTGGTCGCGAACATGTGCATGGAGGTCGCGCCATTTTGCGCCGCAACTGGGGTGACCGCAACCTGCGCGTTGTCGATGCGCGAGAAGTTGCAGGTACCAGTTGGCTGGTGCTCCTCTGGCTTGAGCGCGAAGGAGTACGAGTAGATACCGGGGCAGGGGGCGCCAGTGTGGTGCTGGTAGGCCTGGACCTGGTTGAAGTACTTACCCTTCTGCTCCTTGAAGCGGTCTTGGCCGTTGAGGACAAGCTTGAAGGTATCGAGGGGACCGGCGACCTCCTCCGAATAGATTTCGTTACCACCATCGGTGCCGAGCTTGAGGAGGGGGGAACCCTGCGCAGCTGGGGCAATGAACGCATTGGAAGTCGCGATGGTCTGGTCGGACTCAATAACGACGTTCGCGCTGTCAGAACGCGTGGTGAAGTTCCACAGGGAGCTCACCGCAGCTGGCTTGGAGAAGCACCACACGAGCTCCTTAACGGGGTGGTTGTAGGAGAGGCGGACCTGCTTGGTGGAATCGACGGTGTCGACACCAGTGTGCTGCACCTGCTCGATGAGGTACTCGTGGCCCTTCTGGGCGAAGCGACGACGCTCCTCGGTGTCGAGGTAGATGTAGTTCGCCCATACCTTGAAGACGTCGGTGTAGAGGTAGGTACCGAAGTCGGACGCAAGGTCGAAGTCGATGCGGACCTCGTGGTACTGGAGGGCGATGAGGGGGAGGTAGAGTCCTGGGTTGCGGTTGAAGAAGAAGATGAGGGGGAGGTAGACAGTCTTCGTGTCCGCCGCGGTGGTCATCTTACCCCACGCAAGCTTCTTAGACTCATCCAAGTAAAGCTCGGAGTACATGCGCCACCACTTCTGGTAGTGCTTGTCGATGCGCTGACCACCGATGGAAAGCTCAACGTTGTTGATCGCACGCTCCGCGACCCAGCACGCGACCTTGGAGTCGGCCGCCTTCGACTTGAGTTCGAGGTACATGTCACCGACGAGATCACCGTTGCGCGCAACGGTGACGGACACGCGGCCACCACCGGAGGCGGTACCGTTGACGGTCTGCTCGATGTTCTCCATCGCGAAGTTGGTGTGGCGCTTGTATTTCGCCTGGAAGAAGGTCACCTCAGGGTTACCGGTAAGGTAAACATCCTGGGCGCCGTACGCTACGAGTTGCATGAGACCACCGGCCATTTTGAGAGTTGTTGTACTATATACAGAGAAAATAATTCTGCGAAATTTCGCGATCCAATTTTTCTCAGTCAAGTTTAAATGTCGTCACAGCCTGAAGAAGAAATTGAAATCGAAGAAGGAGAAATTGTATCCGACACGGAAACCGAAGAGGAGGAAGATCTTTTCGAAGATCATGGAATTGAAGAGGGAATTGACATGGCGGAATTTATGGGTTCTCTACTCGCTACCCCAGAAGGGGATACAGTATGTACAGCCCTAGTCAACATTGGTCTTCAACTACAGAACCAAAATAAAATACTCATAAAGATTTTGAGCAAGCTTCAAAATGCTTAAGGAATAAAGTATAGTAAATATAAATGGAAGAAACCCACTTCATCGACAAGGAACCTAATACTTATGAAGCTTTGGCGGAACTTCACAAGCAACAAATCCGTTCGATGAATATGGAACAAATTTATAGGACGGTTGATTCCTTGGAATTTCGATGGGACCTGAGGACGGGTGATTATAGGAACGCCCGTGAGTTGGGGTACAGACAGTACATTCATCCTGATAATTTCAGTATTGAGGGTAACCCCGAACCATCGAGGATAGACATACTCGCGATCAAAGATATCAAAAATCGACATCGAAGGTTTCTTTCCGATCTAAAGAACTATATCCGGGAAACGAAGCTTCATAAGAAGGAATCCGATGATGTCGAAGTCCCCCTTATTAAAAGGGTTAATAATGTTTTCAAACAGGTAAATGATGGATATGAAAATATCCGAAGGCACTATACATCCTTTGAGCGTGTCGTCAACCCCACCGCGATACCCCAAATCACCACAAGTGCAGATCCTTCCACTATGGATGAAGATGAGATTGAGAGTGCCACCCCCTTCCAGAAATGTCTACTCTACACCCTTGACCAGACCTATAAGTCTGGGTACAGACGATACAAGGGATACTGTTGTGAAGAAATTAAGACCATCGAAGGGTTTCGAACGCGTGCATGGAACCCAAAGTTTACCATCGAGGACTTTGTACACTCCCTCTCACAGAAGGATGACGACTTCAACAACTGGAAAAACTTCACGAGTAGAGGTTCAGTATTCAGGGATGTAATTGAAAATGTGTCAAAGTGTGTCGATCACCAATTTCCGCAGATCGAGAAGAGACGACACGTTTGGTCCTTCAGAAACGGTGTATTCGTTGGTAAACAGTATATCGCGGAAGATATATACGATTGTCGGTTCTATCCCTACAAGAGTAAGGAGTTTATGTGCCTCGACCCCACCATTGTGGCGTGTAAGTACTTTGACCAGCAGTTTGACGACTTCCCGGACATCGAAAGGTGGCAGGACATCCCAACCCCCTACTTTGATAGTGTACTGAGGTACCAGAAATTTGAGGAGGAAGTTTGCAATTGGGCCTATGTCATGGGTGGTCGGCTCTGCTTCGATGTGAACGATATGGATTCGTGGCAGGTTATCCCATTCTTCAAGGGTATCGCGAGATCCGGAAAGTCCACCCTCATCACCAAGGTGTTCAAGAAGTTCTACGAGAGTGAAGACGTTGGGACCCTCTCGAACAACATCGAGAAGAAGTTTGGACTCTCGGCGATCAAGGACTCCTTCATGTTCATCGCCCCAGAGGTCAAAGGTGACCTAGCCCTAGAACAGGCGGAGTTCCAGTCCATCGTTTCGGGGGAAGATGTTTCCATCGCGGTGAAGAATAAGACTGCTATGTCTTTTGAATGGACTGTCCCAGGAGTACTGGGTGGTAACGAAGTTCCAAATTGGAAGGATAACTCTGGATCCGTTCTCCGCCGTATTTTACCTTGGAACTTCAGTAAACAGGTGCAGGACGCAGACCCCCAGTTGGACAAGAAGCTTGATAAGGAGTTGCCCATCATTTTATACAAGTGCGTCAAAGCGTATCTTGAATACTCGAGAAAGTACAACGACAAGGACATTTGGAATGTGGTACCTGCATACTTCAAGAAGATTCAGAAACAGGTGGCGATGGTTGCGAGTACCCTGACGAACTTCCTAGAGTCTACAAATGTCAACTTTGGTGCAGACCTATTCGTCCCACAGAAGATGTTTATAGTGGTGTTCAATCAACATTGCCAAGCGAATAACCTTGGGAAACATAAATTTCACCAGGACTTCTATGCCGGTCCATTCAGTTCTAGGGAAATTGAAGTAAGGGATGAGGTTGTAACCTACAAGGGTAGGACCTACCCCAAGCAACCAATTATATATGGGTTAGATGTAATCTCCGAAGACGCCGTGGAGTTCTCAGATAACTTTTAAAAAAAAAATACTCACCAATAGTAATATGAGCCAACAGGCCAGGGAATTTATACGAAGTTCTGGTGTTGAGATCACACCAAGTAATTCTTCTTTCCCCCCTCGACTAGAAAGAAATATTGTAAACGATACCAAATATGGTGAATTTTCTGAATTTTTAAATAACGAAAACGAAATGAAAAATTTTTTGAATGAGGTGGGTGCGCCAGAAGTTGTACCCGTCACTCTGAGTAAGTTAAATTTAGGGATGTTTAATGCCACAGTAAACAGGAATTTTGGACCGGGGAATCGTGTAGATCTTAAAGCCATACTTATGCGACCACCAGTTGGTCGAACTCCCATTAGTGAAGGTCTTTATGTAGACACTGAAGACCTTCGCGGTGTGTACGGTCAATTTAAGACTGGTTTTTCTCACACAAAAAATTACGGACCAAAGGGAAATATAAACCTAAACTTTTCTACCGTCCAAATCAAATTGAAAATCTCTAATGACATGGAATCTAAGGGAGGCACCGTGAACATCTATAGAAACGGTAAGATTCGGTTTTCAGGGGGCTTCGTTGGAAGTGATATTTCCAATCAAGCTGAGCTTATTCGAAATTTCGTCGTAGGGAAGTATACAGAAAAACAATCATTCTTATACAATCCATTTGAGTACAACAATCTCAGTGGAACCTTTATGTTCAATGGTATATTCACGGATATGGTGAAAGTTGCGAGACTTCAAAATAAGTATGAAATATCCTACGTTTCCTACGAACCCGAGTTGGCTCCCTTCTTGTATATGACATTCAAGAATCATAAGTTCATTCTGTCCAAATCTGGAAACATACAGATTTCGGGAGCCAAGAATCCCAAGGACATGATGGAGGCCTACAATGCAGGTGGGGAACTTATTCAGATTTTATATCGAAATAGTCTCATCAATGTGACAGGTGTATTTCCCAAAAAGGCTCAAAAGACGACGAAAATCACAATGCCCCGTGCTCGACCCACCAAAGCGACCAAACCACGTGGGCGTCAAGTCCGCGCCCTCGTGTTCATGATTGGTGCAAAAAAGTGTGTGAGTCTAAAAAAGGCTGAACTCCTAGACATGGCCAAAAAAATGGGTATCGTAGACATAACCAAAAAAACATCGAAGGTGGAGATATGTAAAAAGATTGAAGCCAAAAATAACAAAAAGAACGTCACATTTAAGAACAGTGGTAAAAATGTACGTCTCGCGGGTACGGGTTCTAAATTCCGCGTTGGTAAAAAAACGTGCATCGATTATCCCAAAAAGGAACTCATCCGTGTCGCGACTATCCTAAACATAGCCATAGACCCTAAAGAAACCAAAGTTTCTATATGTAAGAAGATTGAAAAGGCTCGGAATGAACTGGCTAAGCCAAAGCCAAAGCCAAAGCCAAAGTCCCCAAATAGCAACAATAATAACAATAATAACTTTGCGGCAAATTTAGAGCGGACTATGATTCAACAAAATGCTCTTAGGAAGAGACGACTCAATGATAACTCTATCCGAAAGGATCTCACCAAACTTTATGGGGACAAATGGATGAAGAGATATAAACCTTCCCTGAACCAAGATGTAAGGAATGTTAAGAAGGAAATAAACTCTATTTCAAAGGTAAACAAAAAGGGTGTACCTTTCAAGAAGGATGTCGATGCCATCAAAAAGAATATGGTTTCTCAGTGGAAAATGCAGAGAAAGAGGGAACTCGAAAAGAAGTTTTACATGAACACCGCAAACGTTACGGGTATCGCCTATAATTTGAAAAGTTCATATCGTCGCGCGGTTGCAAACTACGCCATGAACCAAAAGAACCCCCCAACCAAAAAGAAATTGGACGACTATAGAAAATATTGGTTAAAGTTTAGAGCTAATATGAATGTAAATAATGCACGAAAGAAGTGGAACACTGTCGCCAAAGCCGCCCGCGGAAGAACTTCTTTCCCGGCTGGAACTAGGGTTGAGAAAGTATAATCACGGTGTCCGGGTAAATGATGATACACGGACATGGGGGACCCGTACAAACTCATGGATGGAGATGGCTAGGGAGGAATTTCTAGATGGCATAATCTACGTGGCAGCCGACTATATTAGAATTGGGAGAAACGGTAAAGAACATAAGAGCCTACTTGAAATAGAGTTTAACGACTATTACAGGAAGGATGATAATAGATTGATTATGTATATTCTGGACAATTATACCAGAATTGATAGCCCGAAGCACAAGAAGATGATCAGCACTTTATGCTCTTGTTTATAATCTTTTCAGGTTCCGCAGTTTGTTTGAGATGTATCGTGTGATAGGAAAAATCATACTTTGGGAACGTTCGTTTTATTAAATCTGAAAGCGTAAGGGCATCTATGAAGCGGGGCATCCCCGAACACACTGAATTTCGTTCAACTTGGAGAAACCTATCCTCCAATTGCACGAACTTTTTTAACTCCTGACCGGAAACCCCGTCCCCCCTCATCCGATTGTACATCTTCTTAGACATACCTTGGCTCAGATAGAAGTTTTTAGAAACATCCACCTCCTCCGACCTGACAGTCTTCTCGTAGATCATTGAAAACACAATTATACCCGCTATGATGTAGAACATCTTAAAGTATACTGATATTATTTATGGTGCATAATAGTTAGGATTTCGTACTTTAGCACCAGACCAACCCCCTGGTGCGGGCCCACAATTACCACTGTTATCGTACATTCTACATAATCCCCCTGTGCGCATGTATGCTTTACACCAACCACGTCGCCAACATTCATTGTCACAGTTTCCACGCGTATCTTCCCACCTACCACATAAATCATGACCTTTATGAATGAACTTAGATGGACAACCGTGGGTATTACATTTTCTACTCCCAGTCTTACCATTGGCACCACCCGGACATGTTGAACCACCATCATCACCCTTCGTTTTCACAATAAACTTTCTAGTTGAAGTTCCCGTTCCACATCTTCTACTGCATCTCGACCACCCAGTCCAACTACCAATGCTCCCCTTACACACCTTAAATCCATCTTTGTTGATATCGTACACACATGCCTTACCGCCATTCTCAGCCTTTCTAAGTGTAATCCAATCACGCTTTTGGCTACCATCCGGCTGTTTATCATCTTCACTACAACCAGCAGAACATTTAGACCATGGACCCCATTTACCCACACAGTCCACGGGAATCATGGCCTGTAATGGGGGTTTAACCACGGGAGATGTGGGAGGGACCTTTAGATCGAGTTTAGACTCGGGAGATATTGAACTGACCTGTACCGGTGTTGATTTATTCATAGTGAAGTACACACCAGTTACCAGAGAACTTACAAGTAATAATATAACAAGTATCAGTAACATGTATTAAGGTAAGAAAAAAAACACTAACCACATTGTCGACAACTCGGTGGATTTCTCCTCGTCATACCACAGCGACGTTCTTCAAATTCTCGGCGGACACACGGCATATCACCTAGGTCTGTTATTATCATTTTTCTAGTACGGTTTCGGACACAGTCATTTTCCACAGTCGCGGGAGAAAATTCACTCCAGGGTCCCCAGTAACCTTTAGCTCCTTTACAACCTTGGATTTGGACCACCTTCTTAGGGGTGGGTCCCGGTTTTTCACTTTCACTCTCAGTATCAATTCCAACTACGGCATCACTCTCGGTAGTTGGTCTGGGTCTATACATCATAAAAATACCGACTGATATAATTATTAAAATAGTGACAGTCACTACGACTAACATATTTTAGGTTCACATAATTTTCACGAGGTCCGCCACCTTATTGATGATGTTGAACAACTTGTAGACGGAGTCCACGTCCCCTGGCTTCACAATCTCAAGTTCAATCTGATATGAGGCCTCCTCCTCCGAGTCCATATCGACGTTGTCCCCCGAAGAGATGGTCATATCGATGCTCAGGTTCTTGCGCACGAAAGAGTGGCGCACCTTGGTTCTTTTTCTATCCATCTCATACTCCCCAGAGGTGGGGATCTCCCGAGCGATGCACACCCTCACATCAAGGGGATCGCATTTGAAGTCCTCCTTGACGACACTGATCTTTTGGATCATCGTCTGCTCCCCCGTGTCTTCGTTGGAGGTGATCCGCACGTTGCTGTTATCGTTATAGTACACGTCAGACTCTGTATAGTTGGTGGACTCCCACCCATCATAGTTCTTCAACCCCTTTAGGACGCGTTCCCAGGTTTCCTTACCGACATTGGTGTCGAAGAGGGAACCATTGTGCTTCCCAAGGCGAACTTCAACTTCGATATTCTCTTCAGTCTTGAGGGCCTCGAAGGAGGGGAGGATGGTATCGGTGATGTGCTTAATATCCATTATGATTTTTACTTAACAAATATACTTTGCGTCATTTACTTAAGCCTTTTTTATCGATAAAATGTAATGAAGGGTTTTACCAACCTTGGGAACACCTGTTATTTTAATACAGCTGTTCAGTGCCTTCTACATACACCAGTTCTCACAAACTACTTTTTGAAAAACCCGTACGAGGGGGAATGTAGATTTACCCAGGTATATTCTAAATTTGTCACCGTCTATTGGACGAGTGGTCGTCCAGAATTATCTCTCTTGACACTCCTAGCTAGATTCCGAGAAGAGTTCCCACGTTTTAAATCTAGGGAGCAACACGACGTCCAGGAAGCAATACTGTGCATCATAGACATTCTTGAACGATCACAGCCTTTCATAAAACCGTGGTTTTACGGTAAGAAGGTTCAAGAAACTATTTGGCCCGGTGGCAAGTCAACGAGTGAAGAACCTTTCAGTGTTCATTTGGTGACTTCCTATGGTAACGAGTTGGGGGAGATGCTAAAGAAGAGTATGGATTGGAATGTACTAGAAAACTTTGAGGACACCGAGGGTAAGGTGCACAACGTGGCTACGACGCGATCCCTCTTTTCGGAGCTCCCCCAAGTTTTAATGATTTCATTTGACACCAAGAGTAACATCAAAATTATAGAGACTATTATTATCGATTCATTTGAATATAATCTCGTGGCGACCGCGCTTCACGAGGGTGATCAAAATGATGGACACTATGTATCATTTGTAAAATGTAGAAACAAGTGGCATTTTATAAACGATCATGATATTAAAATATGTCCATTACCTGAAGAGGCTGGATTCTACTTTATGGTTTACAATCTAAAAACTCCTGAATCTTGATGTCCTCCCTAATATTTACAATCGTTCGGTAGAATGTCCTTCTACCATTGGGGTGCGTCTTATCCGTCCTCCTCTTTAGGGGTCTCCACCACATACGCTTCCCATCGTCCACAAACTCACATTCAACGATGGCCCCTTCCTCAAACCATGGTTCATTCATGAGATCCATGGCAACTTCAGATTCAAATACCAACTTTCCCTTTTCTTGGACATAGAGTCTCCACGCTAGGGGACCCCCAACGGTGCCCGGCACTTCCCATGAAGGTTCCTTCTTCATGAGAAAATCCACCGTATTCTTTTCCTTCGGTTTCCACTTAAACATCGTCTCATGGGTTCCAATCCTAACTGGTTCATTCACTGGAGTGAAAACGAGACCATCGATACGTTGAGTAACGGTGGGGAGGTACACATCCAAGAACTTGTCGTAGTCCCTCATTTGATGAAACGTCTTGACTTTGAGACGGAATCTATCACTTTTCATGTAAATTATAGACCCGGTTACAATCTTACACGCTTCCAATCTTAACATCAGATTCAAATCCCAAACTGGTTCACCATTGGCAAAAACCGCGTCATATACCATGAGGGTATTCTCGTACAATTCTCCATCGAGAATGGTTCCCTCATAGGCCATTTTTTTCAGATTGATTGAGACTTCAAACATGTTGAACGAACGGTTGACAAAGAGACATTTCTTTTTACCTTGGAACATAAGGGCAACCATCATATATCTCTCACCATCCGTCTTCTCACACACTAGGTACTCTGCACCCTTGAGAATTGGGAAATGTCGGCGTTCAATTGATATAGGTTGGGGTCCCGGGAAGTAGTCCTTACTCTTCCAACAGGTGTGGATATAATTCACGACGTGTTTGTAAAGTGGTGAATTATTACCGATAGACATATTTTTATGTGTGTATAAAACTTTAACTGACTTTTACACCTGCGGCGTTTAAGATGTTACTTATACATTCATGTGTATACATAAATGTTAACTTAGATGCTGAAAATGCATAAATCTTCGTCCCGCTTTCTTTAAATTTTTCAAACATTTTGGGGGTAATTTTCCAAGAGCCAGACTTTTTGTCTTTGATACTCTTAATTACATTCTTAGTGTTCATCATCCAACAAGACGAAGAAGTTTGGTTCACGATGTAGATATCATCTGCGATTTTCTTACCAATAGATGTATCAAAGTGTAGACCCATTTGACTAACAGGTTCATTAGATTCACTTATAACTTTAGTTTTGAAAAGTTCCCAATCTACACCTTCCTTAACCCCGGGGAACACCAGACATCCCACACCCTCGTGGGGTTGAAAACATTGATTCAATGATTCATCATCTACACCGATACCAAAATCTATGAAAACAATACGATCACATTTTTTCATCTGCTTTTGGATCATATCAGCCTTTTCATAAGGATCGTCATTGACATACACAATCTCATTATTAATATTTTTTTGTATACAGTGAATATTGAGTTTGAGAATGGAATGAAGTGTCTTCACACTACAGGATTTCGACCGGGTAACAATTATGGTAACAAGGTTCATAGTCGTATATATACTCTAAACCTTAAGCCTATCATTGAGACAAGCACTAAATGGTAAGTTTCCAACGTGGCCAAGAGTTGTATTCACATCTGCGTATATTTTACCATCAGCTTGTTGCCAACGGCGGCAGAATGCGTAGTCTTCGGAGAGGTACCTACGAGTCTCTGGGTCAATCATACAATCAAAGGCGGCGTGGTAGTCGTCAAAATCCCTGTTTTGGTGATCATTCTTACACCAGAGTTCTGGAAACTTTTCTTCTAGGGTCTTGAAAACCGAACGTTTAATAACCATGAAACCTGTTGGACCATCTAAAATTTCAATAAATCCATTCACAACGGGGCGATTTTGAGCTCCAAAGTTGATTACGAGACTTGAAGACAACATCGACATATCTCGGTCGTCACCACCCTTAACAGCCTTGGCGGCTTGGTCCCACATGACGACCTTTTTGGGGTAGCATGCGACAGAAAGATCGTGTCCAGACCTGACGAGACGGACTACTGATGCTGGGTCGAAGTGTATATCGGCATCGATAAACATAAAATATTCACAGTCAGTTTTTTGCATGAAACGACCTACTGACACATTACGGGCGCGGTGAACGAGTGATTCATTTTCGGTTGTATCGAGATAAAGTTGAATTCCCTCTTTTATTAAAAGTAGCTGAAGCTGAATAATACTAGACATATACTTCTCTAAACATAGGCCACCATAACATGGTGTAGAGAGAAACAACTTGGTCATTTTCTAATCTACATCTTTAACCTCTAAGTGTTTTTTTATAATACCCTCTATCTTATTTAGTGTTGGGATAGATACCGAACACTTTTCACACATCTCCGCCTTTGTAACTTTACTTCCCAAAACTATGTGAATAATTGCTGATGCAACACTATTTGGTGTTTTACTCATCAAATCCACACAATCATCAGTTGCGTTACACATTTTATTACATCGGAATCTTTCATCCCTCGTCACTTCAAAAGAGTTTAGCAAACGATTCATCACATCAAAGGCTTTCGTCACGTAATTTTTCTCAGTTTTCCCCGCTATAGCGTCTTGGAATATTTGGGTTGTCCGGCTAATATCCTTAGACTGGATACCAAACATATCCGCAACCTCCTTGGTTGTCCGCGGAAACTTTGCCAATTTACATGCATATAAAATACAGTTTGCTTTTATACCCAAGCGTACAGCGCCACGTGTCAACTTCTCATTATTAAATTTCCTATACATCATCTTGGCATCCTTGAGGATTGAATCTGGTAAAGTGTTACACGCCTCATCGATGTCCTTATACGCGTGAAAAAGAGAACGGTCTTTATGATTCATAGACATATGAAAGTTAATTTTAGCCATACGTTTATTTTCGTATGTTGAAGAACGCTGTGTTGAAATAACAGTTCCCTTCCCCCAATTTTGTGAAAAGAGCTCTGGGTTTGGGTTAGGATTACCACATCTGGATGGATCATTCACTTTTCCATCGTCCGTCATCCCACTCGTCCATTCTGCGGTATCATCGATAAACCTGTCATCTACAAGTCCACATTCTGAGCAAGTTGGTAATCCTTCGGGTGAAATAATTTTAGTACCCGAGCATTCACGACATATATGTATATTAACTGGCTTTTCTTCGGTTTGTTTTGGTAATAATGAATCTAATTGAGTCCAGATAGCTGCCAGCATCTTTTTTAGATACTGTATTTTTTTTTACTTTTTCAAAAACGCATTTACAGACTTAGGCTTTTGACGTGCATTTCAATCATATCAACTGTTTCTTTAAAACTTTTCCCCCCTGAAGTTGAGGGTTTCCATCCAGCCCATTCTTTATCAATCATCTCATGCCCGGGTGGTGGGGAACCTTGTATTTCACTGTCTGATACGATGAAATCGTCTAAATCGGAACCAGATTGACCCTCGTCGTATATGTCACTGTCAGTGTCCTCGACGTCAATCTCGGAATAGTAAGCAAACATATCAGTGCCAAGGGGTTTCATTTCCAGATCCTTAAATGTCGTCCCACTTGGGTAGTGCTCCATGAGACTCTCAAAGGGTGCGGGGGACAGTTCCCCGTCGTCTATTTTGTAGACACAAGCGGACTTATAAATAAGTTCAGTTGGATTGAGATACCGAACCCCGAGGGTCAGGCCGGTGTTCATTCCAACGACACCGTACATTTGGTCTTCAACACCGTCTTCGTTTACAAATAGTTTAACTATATCATTTTCGTTTATTTCAGATGGTACAATCATGCTTAGAGTTTTCTCACAAAAAATAATCAGGGATAATATCACAGATGAAAGTTATTATTTACTCGAAGGAAGGATGTCAATATTGCGACCACGCGGTGACCCTCAGTGAAGCGGAGGGTCTCGAATACGAAAAGATTTTGATAGAAAAGGAGGAACTAAAAAAATTATGTGGTGGCAGTATCGATTCCTACCCTCAAATATTTATTGACGGACGTCATATCGGAAACTACTTTGAATACCAGGAATACATTGAAGATGAATACGAACCCATCCTAGCATCAACCCTCGATAGATTTACTGTCTTTCCCCTGAAGTATCCTGAGCTCTGGGAACTCTACAAGAAGGCTCAAATGTCCAATTGGACAGCGGAAGAGGTAGATCTGTCTAGTGACATGGAAGACTGGAAAAATTTAAACGATAATGAAAAGAAATTCATCAAGTATATCCTGGCATTCTTCGCTGGTTCCGATGGAATTGTTTTTGAGAATATCAATAACAATTTCGCCGATGAGGTACAAATCTCTGAGGCCCGTTCATTCTATGCATACCAATGTCACAATGAAATGGTCCACGGGGAGACGTACTCTAAACTAATAGACAAATACATCAAAGATTCTACTGAGAAAAAACACCTCTTCGAGGCTATACAAACCGTCCCCTGTATTCAAAAAAAGGCCAACTGGGCCCTAAAATGGTTCGATACCAAGTCCCGAACCTTCGCCGAGCGCCTCTTCGCATTCGCCTGTGTAGAGGGAATCTTCTTTTCTGGGAGTTTCTGTGCCATCTACTGGCTCAAGAAACGGGGCCTGATGCCCGGCCTGTGCTTCTCGAATGAACTTATTTCTAGGGATGAGGGCCTCCACCAAGAGTTTGCCGTCGAGTTGTTTAAACAACTCCGTAACAAACCTTCTACTGAGGTTATTCACTCCATAGTTAGAGAGGCTGTGGAAATTGAAAAGGGGTTCATTTTGGATGCCCTTCCCTGCAACCTCATAGGAATGAACTCTGAGAAGATGTCCGAGTACATCGAGTATGTTTCGGATCGCCTTCTCAAGCAGATTGGACAGCCTACACTTTGGGGTTCTAAGAACCCCTTCGATTTTATGGAAAATATCAGCCTGGATGGAAAAACCAACTTCTTCGAGAAGAGGGTAGGAGACTACGGAAAGATGGATGACACCTCGGATGATATTGGGTTTGATGAAGAGTTTTAATTAGTACATTGTTCCGTCAGAGTCAAGGGCGTGGGACTCGAGATTTCGACCACTGTCAATTAGGTCTATACTTGGTTCACCAAAATCGGGTTCTGGGGATGGAGCGTCAACCATGGGAACTGGTGCTGCGACAGAAACCTTTGTTCCCTTCTTACCACCACACCCACACCCTGATTTCTTCTTACCACCCTCCTTTTTCACGTTCATCATAGCCCAAACGATGAGAGTGAAAACGATCGTGTGAACAACGAGACCAAATGTAGATGGACATCCATTTGGTGTTGCGATACTTGGACCAAGTACTCGCCTGACGAGGCGGAAAGTTTCAGGGTTGGCAATGACAAAGAATGTAAGACCAGAAATTATAGAAATTATAAATTTGTCCTCCTGTTTCTTACCATCGCACCCACAGCCACAGTCTTTAAAGAGACCCATTATACTTTTGATATATGTCAACAAAAAAACTTACTTAAAGTCGAGCCCCCTAAGATAGATATAACCAACCAACAATGTCGCTCTCTATTCAACAAATCTCCGAACTTTCCCCCGCTTCCGTGGGCTTCTCGAACCTCCGTAAGAACAAGAATGGCGGTAAAACCGTCTACCTAAACGCCGGCGGCAACAAAAAATGTTATCTTCAACTCCCCTTCATGCGATCCCCCTTCGGTCTCAGTGCCTTTACTGACGAGGGGACTGGACGCACCACCTACTCCCTCGATCTCTCGTTTGATCCCGATAACGAGCAGGCTATGGGGGTGCACAAGACGCTCTCCGAGCTCGACAACATCATCGTCAACACCGTTGCCAAGAACTCTAAGGAGTGGCTCGGTAAGGAGTTCAACGTCGCGGTTCTCAAGGAGGCTCTCTACAAGCCAATGGTTCGCCCAGGTAAGGAGCAGTACCCTTCTACCATGAAGCTGAAGATTACGACCAAGCCCGATGGCACATTTGTCCCCGAGGCCTACACTATGAACCGTGAGCCTACGACGGTCGACGCCATCGAGAAGGGTCAGAAGGTTATGTGCATCATCGACCTCAGTAGCATCTGGTTCATCGATAACAAGTTCGGTGTCACCATGAGGCTCAACCAATGTCTATTGGAGCAGTCTACGAAGCTCCCGTCCTTCGCCTTCCAGGGCCTCGATCTCCCAGAGCCAGAAGATGAGGACGACGAGGAGGAGGTTGATGAGGAGGTTGATGTCTAATGTCCCTAAAAAAAACAAAAAAAATCCAATCTCTATTGGTAAGAAGAAAAAAACTTCTTACGAATAAGTAAGAATGTCCAACATAGAGAAGAATCTCAAGAAGATTCTTAGAGGAAAAAAGGGGTGTTCACCCCAAAAGTATTTACCTTCAACAAAGAAAGTTGGATCTGGAGAGTATGGAAATGTATTCAAAGGGAATGTGAATGGGGATGGTAAGAGATATGTAGCCTATAAAGAAGTTAAGTTACCTGGAAATAATACAACCCTCGCTGAATTGCAGAACTATATCAAACAAAATCCAGCTCGAATGGAATACACAATTGCGAAAAAGTTGAAGGGCTTCGGTGTTCCAGAAAATTACATATACAAGACATGCAGTGATAAAGTCATCATCTATATGGAATACATCGATGGTGTAGAATTAAGAAAATGGTGGAATACCAACCCAACATTAGAACAACAAAAGTCTCTTATAGTTCAAATTATTTACAATCTCTACAGGATCCATAGAAAATATCCAAAATTCAGACACCACGATCTTCATGGAGGCAACATTTTGATAAAAAAGGTACCCGAAAAGAATATCAAAGTTGAGTTAAACAACAAAACGTATACAATTTCAAATGGTGGTATCGAGGCTGTGATGATTGATTTTGGATTTTCACTCTTCCCTCGTATAAAAAACCCTTTGATAAACGACAATTACTTTAAAAATATTGGAATTTCCAGAAACTCTCACAAACTATACGATATACACTTTTTCTTGAACAGTCTTTACGAAATGACCACGCAAACGAAAAACCCAGGGGTGAGGAATTTTATCAACTCTCTCCTACCACCCATGTATTTGGGTGCCAGAAGCACGGTTATTAAAGACTTTAGATTGATTGGCACCGACCGTAAAAATGTCGCTCACACCTTTTACCTACCGGGGTTTGAAAATATTTTATCTAAACCCTTCCTCACGGGTGAAACCAAGGTTTTACCCCTACCAAAGCCACGAAAATTTGTGAAACCCCCCATAGCTCCAAAAAAGAAATCCAGTACACCAATCAATAAGGCGGCTGCATATGCGAAGGCGGTAGCTGTTATGAAAAAACAACGGGAAGTCGGTCCCCGTTCCCCCAAGCCAATCCCTCGCAGACGGATGTGATTAAAGCACGATCTTGAAGACGCGCTTAGTGCCCTCATCAACTTCGGAGAGTATCTTAAACTTTGGGGTCTTGGTGAGCTTCACCCCATCCTTAGTGACGAATGATTTCATCCGTTCAACTTCACCACGGGGCATTTTCCTGGTGTACTTGAGTGTGACATTCTTAGTTCCAATAGTAAATTCAGTTGAAGACATTTTAATATTTACCTATAATAAAATATGATTGCTTTCGTGATTCTATTGATTGTTGTTATCATGATTCTCATGCGAACTGAACGGGCTCCACCAAAAGACGGTAAGAAATGGACGGTTTACGGGACCATGGGTTGTGGATGGACTCGTAAGCAGTTAGAATATATGAATAAGAAAAACATACCTCATACGTTTATCGATTGTGATAAAGAATCATGTGCTGGTATGGATGCGTTCCCGACACTCGTAGACCCCAATGGTAAACAATTAGTTGGATACAATGAAGTTTAGAGGCCACGGATGACGGTCATGGAGATGGCGAGAATGAGGGCATCCGTCAAGTTCTTGATAGGCTTGAGGATAGAGATGTGCTTCACGAGCGACCTGTTCCACACGAGGCGGAGGATGAAGGTGCTGATGAGGATTGTGAGCACGAAGATGAGAATTTCAGAGAGAATGTCAGACTTACTTTCGGATTTGGAAACCTCCTTGATCATTTATTAGGGGTGGATATTTTTTTTTCTATCCCTACTTCAAATGAAAGACCTCCCCCTGAGTGGGTCAGAAAGTAGGTTTACAAATAGGAGATGGGGGACAAGTATAGGTATAGGTAACAATAATTGTTATGCGTACGCTGTTGGTGACTATGAAGCCTATCGTTGGCAGAAATCTATACCAGGTGATAGATCTGGATTGTCAAATGGTAATCACACCTATACCCACTGTACAGGTCTCCCAAACCGCGTCGTATCAGACAACCCCAAAAAGGTCTACAAGGTTGATGCGAATACAAAATGTAAAAAGGGCTACTTCAAGGTCATGATGTTTGTTTCCCCTGGGCGACCAACTAACTATATTCGTCAGGGTGACTTTCACTTTTACAAGCAACATAGTGTTGTAGAATACAAAGTGAAGCCCGGGGACACGATAAAATCGGTGGCTAAGTTCTTCAAGGTACCAGAGTCAAGGATAAAGAAGGCTGGAACCTTCAAAACTGGGAAACGCATTGTATTCAAAGCTAACGTATTCAGTCACAAGAGGGGGTGGGCTACGGGTCCACTTCTGACTGACGCCAAGGGGGGTATGATAAAAGATCCCCGCAAAGCTTCTAGGAACTACCCAGGTCTAAACTATGAGAAGTACTGTAGTTCATTCTGCGTCAAGAATTCCGGCATCAAAGTCGGAAAGACTCATCCCAAGGTCCGATAGAATGCTATCTAAATCCATCAAATTTTCGACACCGTCGAAGGACAAGTCAAAAAGATCGATAACCTCCATTGTAGTATTTTCATTCAATGACACAGTATTTGACACTGCTGTGTGATTGTTCTGTACTGTGACTGTAATTTTAAATTGCGAAGCATCAAAAACTTTTCTACATACGGGACAAGTATTTTTACCTTTATTTTTCCATTCCTGTAGACAGTGGGAATGAAACATATGTCCGCATCGAGTCGGTGGATTTGCCCGAGTCGGCTTGACCTCGTTTAGACATATGGAACATGTTGACATTCTATAGTATGGGTGTAAAGTTTTTTACCAAATTTAGCTCAGTTAGTAAATCTTGGAGGCGTTGACAAGTGGTTTGTTGCAGTCATTGCAGTTGGTCTTCCCCTGCTCGTCTTGGATCTTAGAGAGCATCTCTGGTCCAGACTTTTGGAGCAGCTGGCGGTACGAATAGTTGTCCTCGAATGAAATATTGTTCTGTTTCATCACATAGTTGTTGAACAGTTGGGCTGACGTGTTTATGGTGAAGCATCGACCATCGGCCATGCCAAGTCGTTGAGACATCTTTTATTAAAATACACCTAGAAATTAATTTGTCTATTGGATATAGTTTTCATCCATGACTCAAAACCTCTCTCTTTCAAAACCTTCACAAAGGGGTCACACCTGTACCCCAAAAATATATCAAAAACATCCGTCTCTGTAGTTCGAGAAACCCTAATCCTGGGGTTCTCGTTGATGTGCTGATTAATTATATTGTACCCAAATGCAATTTCTTTTAGGGTCTCTGCCCCAGTGATTATAATCTTCCCTGTGCTGAAGATACTGCAGGTAATCTCCTTCATATCATGGGCTGGTTTGAACTTAATCTTAACCGCCGAATATCTATCTGGTTCAAAAGACACCTTAAAAATGTCATTGTACCTCTCAAACCAATCTGAAACTTGCATCAGGTTAATGTTATAATTGAGACTGAAGTTCGAATTGATCATTACAACCCGGAAAGATTCCACTGGAGCTGTGTTGGTCATACCCAAAAAGTTTTTGAAAATGAAAATAAGTTGGGTGATGATGCGCTTACAATCGAAGAGATCACAACACCCTGCAACTTGGATACTTCCATTTGGGAACACCTTTACAGACTTCGTACTGTATGTATCGTGGTAGGTAAGTGTGACCTGATTGTAAAATGTAGTTGGCTTCAATTTCCATTCAAATCCATCCATCTTTGATCCTTGTCGCCTCATCTTGTAGGAACCAATCTTCTCAAAGGTGCTCCGTAATCTGTCGATATCAATTTTTTGGACAAAGCTCGAGACCATCGTAATTGTGGTAATCTTTATCCACGAGGGTTTAAACTCCTCGGGTAATTGATTTCGAAAATCATTTATAGTGAGGAGGTAGGAAAAACTGTTATTAGCGATTGAAGAGTACATACTTTTCACGTAGACAGGAGCCACTTAGGTGTTTAAAGAAACAAAACGTCTTTAAATCAAATGACCTCCTTTTTTAAGTCTGCTCGACATATTTATGACGTGGAGTCTGATCTTTCATATGTTGAGATTGAATACGAACGCTATATTAGAAGTGTAGGGCAATATGCGACTTTTAAAGATTACATCAATACAGAGCCCCTCGCTGATTGGGTATATTTAGAGTCAAACACACAATCTATTCAATACGAAAAATTCCTCGACGCCATGGTGAAAAAAACATTGGAGGTGAGGCAGCGGATGTGTGAAGTTCTACTTGAAAATACATTGGCATACGAGCGGATAGATAACGTTTATCTTCGCCTCTTACACACAAGTAAAATTTTAGATCCTACATTTCAACCACCTCGTATAAATAAGGAGAGTGCTTGGCAAGTGGAATTCATGAAGAAATTCTGCAACGAATCTATACAGGATATCATACAGGGATGTACAAATATGTCACGTCTGTCATATTTCTTTAACGTTTTGCGTACAATAGACCTAAATACACCATTATGATTATACATAAAATCATACCAAACATTGGCGCGGTAGGTTCACCGACACTGATAATGGGAGCACTCTTGATTTTCTTGGGTGCAACCCCACAATCTATGTTCCTACGGGGGTGGATATTATCGAAAGTGGCTCGAGAATCACCCTCCTTCTCAGTGCTACACAGACCATATTCACAGAAAACACTGCCAGATGCCTCGACTTTTTTTACCGGACGAACTTCCTCAAAATCCTCAAAATCACCTGTCTGTCTCACACCTCCTGGAAGGGAGAAATCGCGAGAGACAAATGGGTTCACGTCGTCAATTGTATCTTGGTCACTGAGCATAAACTCACTCATTATTAGTATTACTTCAGATTATATTTTTTGTCTGTCATTTTATGTTTGTGTTCATTCCACATTTCATCAAGATCCACGTTTAGCATATGGGCTAGTTGAAACAGGTAACTAAACACATCCCCCATCTCCATCATGACATCTGTTCCCCTCTCCTTTTTCAAATTCATCTTCTTGAAGACCTTTTTGTGCTGACGGATAGCTGATGCTAATTCTCCAAATTCTTCTGTGAGAAGAAGCCACACAGTATCAATGGCTGCCCTATCCCAGCCCTTCGATTTACATACTTTTTCAGTTTCTATTTTATAGTAGTTGAGACTCATCACTTATCATACTTGATACTCCAATCTTTAATTGATTCCAATTTTGTTATTGAAATCTATCTTTTTCCCAACTGTACTCGTGTTTAGTGGTTGATCTAGGGGCATACTAATAGTATCAATATCATTGGCATATGCAATGTATTGGGAAACACCCGTTTGAATTTGGGATAACGCCATATCGATGACCCGCATGTTCATGACCTTAACTTGTTCCTTAACCTTGGTGTGGTGATCCCCGGAGTTGTTTATGAAAACGACCCTCATGATACCATACAGGTCATCTGGGTTTTGGTAATCGATAGAAATACCAGTCTTATTTTTGAACGCTTGACGAATCCCACGCTGGAGAATATTTCTATTGAAATCCGAAAAGAATAGAGTATTCAGTGGAGTCTCACACTGCTTGATGGATTCGAGAATCCCCATTTAATATAACACCCGAAAAAAAATTATCCGTAGATACTAAATGTTAGACTACGCTGACTTCAATGAAGTCTATGCCAACAAACCCCAAAATGTCGAGAAAATTCCATGTGAACCCCCAGCCTGTTTCGTTGGCTCGTATGCCCCAGTAGCCAAGGCTGGGGAGACTGGACCATTCTTCGTGAACACCTACCTTCTCCAACCTAACCGTAAAATGGAGGTTGCTGGACCAGTCCCCGTCCGGAGCAAAGATCTCGAGTGTGGGAAGTAAGTTAAAAATAAAAGTGGAATAAAAAGTATATGAGGGTCACTAAACGCTCAGGTCGTATTGAGGATATGAAATTTGATAGCATCACCAATAGGATCAAGAACTTAACGTACGGACTTTCCGAAACTTGCGATTCCACGAAAGTTGCACAACAGGTATTCTCATCCCTCTACGATGGCATCACCACCCAAGAGATTGACACCCTCTCTGCTGAAATCTGTGTTGGTATGATCACCTCGGATCCAGATTATGAAACGTTGGCCACCCGGATTATCGCGAGTAATATCCAGAAGGTTTGTCCAAACAACTTCCACATCGCCATGAAGAAACTTCATAAAGCTGGAATTGTTACAGAGGAAGTTGTAGACGTTGCCCTAAAAGTCAAAGATGATATCAAGACCGAGAGGGACTTTGACTTTGGGTACTTCGGTATCAAAACCCTAGAGAAGAGCTACCTCCAACGCCTAGAGGGAAAGCTCACCGAAACCCCCCAATATATGTTTATGCGGGTCTCTATTGGTATTCATGGTACCGATGTCCCCGCTGTTCTAGAGACCTACGACAAAATGTCCCAAGGCTACTTCATCCACGCCACCCCAACACTCTTCAATTCCGGGACACCCCGTCCACAAATGTCCTCATGCTTTCTCATCGCCAACAAGGCAGATAGCATAGATGGTATTTACGGGACCCTCACAGAGTGTGCCCAAATTTCCAAATGGGCGGGGGGTATCGGGATGCATATCCACGATATTAGGGCCAATAAATCTCGCATCAGGGGAACCAATGGACAATCCGATGGTATCATCCCAATGCTCAGGGTTTTCAATGCCACTGCGCGTTACGTGAACCAAGCTGGTCGCCGGAAGGGATCCATCGCCGTCTACCTAGAACCGTGGCACGCCGACATCTTGGACTTCCTAGAGATTCGCCTAAACCAAGGTGACGATGAAGCGAGGTGCCGGGACCTCTTCTCAGCCCTGTGGATTCCAGACCTCTTCATGAAAAGGGTTGAAGAAGGTGGGAAATGGTCCCTCTTCTGCCCCGATACAGCTAAGGGGCTCTCCGACGTCTATGGTGATGAGTTTGAGGAGTTGTACCTAAAGTATGAGGAGGAGGGTCTCGCCACCACCACAGTCCCAGCCACTGAGGTGTGGAAGGCTATTCTCAAGTCCCAAACAGAGACAGGTACCCCTTACATGCTCTACAAGGATGCATGCAACAAGAAGAGTAACCAGAAGAATTTGGGCGTCATCAAGAGCTCCAATCTATGCACGGAAATTATAGAGTACACCGACAAAGACGAGACTTCGGTATGCAACCTGGCCTCTATTGCCCTCCCCAAGTATGTCAACGTGGAGACCAAGACATTCGACTACGCGAAACTCCACGAAGTCACAAAAACTGTAACGAAGAACCTGAATAGGGTCATAGACCGCAACTTTTACCCAGTGGAGACTGCGAGGAACTCAAACATGAAGCACCGCCCGATCGGTTTAGGTGTACAGGGTCTCGCCGACGTTTTCATCCTCTGTGGTCTCCCCTTCGATTGCTACGAATCCCGCCTCATGAATGTACACATTTTCGAGACCATGTATCACGCCGCCCTGGAGGCGAGCTCTGAATTGGCTGAAATTGATGGTTCATACGAAACCTTCCAGGGGTCCCCGGCGTCGCAAGGTATTCTCCAACAGGATATGTGGGAGGGTGGGGTTAGGATGAGTGGTATGTATGACTGGTCCGCTATGAGGGAGCGTGTGAAGACTAAGGGACTGCGGAACAGTCTCCTCATGGCTCCCATGCCCACAGCCTCGACGGCCCAAATTCTAGGGAATAACGAATGCTTCGAACCCTACACCACAAACATTTACCTGAGGCGTACCTTAGCCGGGGAGTTTGTCGTGGTCAACAAGCACCTAGTCAACCACCTCAAGGAGGCCGGTCTATGGTCAAAAGAGATGAAGGACCTCATGGTTAAGGCTGGGGGCTCAATCCAAAATATTGTAGACATCCCCAAGGAAATTAAGGATCTTTACAAAACTGTGTGGGAAATTAGCCAAAAGTGTATCATCGATATGGCAGCCGACCGAGGACGATACATCGACCAATCCCAATCCATGAATCTCTTCATGGAGAGTCCCACGATGTCTAAACTTTCATCAATGCACATGTACGCATGGAAATCCGGACTAAAGACTGGTATGTACTACCTACGATCAAAGGCAAAAGCCCGACCAATCCAGTTTAGTCTAGAACCAGATTGTGTGGCGTGTTCGGCTTAAAGTTTTGAACCTATATTCAGTTAGAAAGACATGGACAAGGCAATCGATAACCTCCAAATCAATGAATTCAATAATAGAAAGATTGTTCTAACCACCAAACAAGGTACACCCCTTCGTGTCCAATTCCCTCGGATGTATATGCCATTCGGGGTCTCCGGTTTCACCCCAGAGGTTGGACCCACCAAGTACAACATAGACTTCGCAATCAAGGGATATGACGAGGAAGACAGCTATATGAAGAAATTCTATGAGAGTGTTCGCAAACTTGAAGATAAAATCATTGACGCCGTCGTCGAACAAAGTGAAGTAATCTTTGGAAGTCAGATGTCTAAGGAGGAACTCGCTCCGATGTTTAACTCTAATGTGAAAATGTCACCCGATAGAGAACCAAAATTCAGAGTAAAGATCGATACAGATATTGACGGAAATATTAAACCAAATGTCTATGATGCAGAAAAAAATCCTAAAAAGGATGAAGCAATAAACGGTCTGTACGCAAGGAATTCAGGTCAGGCTATTGTGGAACTCAATAGCGTGTATTTCTTGAATAAGAAGTTTGGGTGCACATGGAAAACCTACCAACTCGTCGTTCACGAGCCACAAAATTTGAAGGGATTTCAATTTATTCTTTAGATTTAGATTTATTCAAAAGCAAAATACTATATACTTTCTGAGCCTCCTTAAGAAGTTTACCCTGTACCCTGGTAAACCTCTTTGGGTCTATGCCTAACTTTAATTTAGCAATTTTCACTGAATCTTCCCACTTGGAGAGAGTCATTCTTACTTTACATCTACATTTTCTTGATGAGCTTCTTGTAAGCCGCTGTACCCTCCTTGGGCTGGAGCTTGAAACCCTTCTTCGCTGGCTTGAAGACCTTAACCATCGCCTTCTTACCCTCATCCTTCATGCGCTTGAGCGCAGCCTCACTCGCCGCCTTAGAGACGATGCGGCCATCCTTCATCTTGAGGTCTTTCTTTTCAAGACCACCAGCGGTCATGTCAGCAGTGCCATGGAAAACTTCGGCTCGGGAACCAATCATCTTTATATTACGCCCTGAAAATTTTCTTGATGTCCAAGATTGAAATCTTGTCGTTTATCCGCTTTACAGGAATCTGGGTTTTAACCCTCTCATCGTTCAAAACCTCCGAACACACGATGGACTTGTGGCCCTGGAGGGCCATCATCTCTTCTTCGACACTCAAAAATGTCTCAGTCTCCCTGTAGATCATCTTCTTCACGTAGACCGCTTGGGTCTGACCCGTTCGGTGAGACCGACCGATTGCCTGAAGCTCAGTCGCGGGGTTCCAAGCTGGAGCCATGATGTAGACCCTGGTAGCCTCTTGAATGTTGAGACCTTGACCACCAGACTTGATCTGGATGATGAAGACCGACCCCGGTGGTGCCCGCTTGAAATTAGTCAACTGGGTGCACCGGTCCTCCTTGGAGACGGACCCATCTATCCTGAATGTAGGGCATTCCAATTGACTTTGGATGTAGTTCATTTCACCCACAAACTGACAGAAAATCAGAGTCTTCTCTTGGGGGTGCCCCCCAATCATCTCGAAGAGGGTTTCCATCTTGTGGGAACGCCCAACCCACTGCTCAGGCTTAGTCTCATTCTTCTTCGCAACCCCATCCAGGTACATTTGGGGCCAGATCATGCACTGTCGCGCCCGGAGAAGGCACTCCAAAATGACCATGTTCTTGTAGTTGAGACTGGTTGCCGCCTTGAAGGTGTCCTTGATCGTATCCTGGGCCTCCTTGAAGACAAACTCATACATATCCCTCTCGTCTGGGTACATATCCAGTTCCACATTCTCAAAGTAGCACGGAGGGAGGCTGAGACGTTCGTTGATCTTAGCCAGGTCATCCTTCGTGCGACGGAGAATGTAGATGTCCTTGATCTTCTTAGTCATCCCCTGCACTAGGGACTTATCGATACCGAGGAACCGGCAGAGGGTCACAAAGTCATCCATTGAGTTGAAGACTGGGGTACCAGTGACAATCCACTTGATGCCAGATTGAAGTCGACAGACACTCTTGGAGATCTTCGAAGACTTGTTCCGAATCTCGTGGGCCTCATCCAACACCACCCGATCCCACTGAACCCTGTGGAGGGGGGTCACTGCCTCAGCCTTCCCACCCTTCACACTCAATAAAGAATAGGGTGCGATCGTGACATCATGGTCCCCAAGCTTTCGGTCAGGTCCATCGAAAACACCCACAGTTAGGGTCGGTGCAAACTTCGCAATCTCCTCAACCCACTGGGTGATGATAGACTTGGGTACGATGAGGAGGGTGCGTTCTTGGGGGTTACCCAACATCGTCGCGATCAACTGGATCGTCTTTCCGAGGCCCATCTCGTCACAGAGAAACCCCCCCTTGGGTCCCGACGGTTGTTGTTCCATTGTAAGCATCCAGAGAACACCTTCGCGTTGGTATGGGGCGAAAAGCCGACCATTCAGGGTGTTCTTAGCATGTGTGTATTGTTCTTCAATCGTCATTGTAGGGTTCTTCGTCGGTGAGTGGTTCAATCTCACAGGGAGGTGGTGGTTCAGGTTCCTTTTTCTTCCGGGTCTTCTTCAACTTAGGTTGTGGAAGTTCATCCAGGTGTTCTCTAAAGTACAGTACTTTGTCCCAAAATTCCTTCATCACTGGGAGGTAGGTCTTCCACCACTCTCGGTCACGGGGGACATTGACAACGTCAAATTCCTCCGGTCTAGGCCAATTAGTCTCGGCTGGTTTATATTGAATGAAGTCAGCAGATTCCAAGTCTAAGATCTCCATACAGAGTTGAAGCTGAGGCATATAGTGCTCGGGGACCTCCCCAGGGATGATTTTTCTTTGGGGTGGACACTTAATCTCCACCAGTTTACCAGATTCAGTTACACCATCTGGGCTCCCACCGAGCCAGTCATATACGGGATGGGGACAGAGACCAAGTTCATGGACAACCTCTCCGTGTCGCTCTTCATAGAGGATCCTCGCCTCGTCTTCGTAGAGCTCACCATGCCTGGTGGCTGCATTCCCCATGAACTTCTCACCAAGACCACACTTCTTTAGGAGAAGTGCATCGGGTGTTTCATACTTATTTTTACCAATGGCCGTGGCAGCATCTGAGGCTGTTAACATCTTACCACGGAGAGCAAGCCATTCTTCAGATTTCTGTGCCGCATATTCTCGATCTAAGGCAGCTTTAACATTCGGATGCATATTACAAATTTATGGACTATTACTTTTAAGTTCTTCCTGTTTTCTAAGCTCATCTTTCACCTGAAAGAACATACAAGCAGCATTTTGCTCAGCTTGTTTTTTACTCTTCGCAATTCCTCTACTCATACACGCGTTCTGAATATAGATGTCTATGTAGAAGAGACCCTCATACTGACCGACCACTCTGTACTCCGGGAGCTCCATGTTGTTCACTTGACAGTACTTCATCAGGTGGTCCTTGAAGTTATCGTCAATCATGATGATGTTCAAATCCACAATGTTGGGGTCCGTAAAGATTCTCAATACAAACTCTTTCGCATGGATGAGACCAATATCCATATAGATGGCTCCAATGAGGGCTTCGAAGGCATCTTCTAGAATTTTGGGGTTATTGTTCCATCCGTTACGCATCCCTTTCTCATCCATGATGATATAGTTCTGAAGTCCCAGGTGTTTTGCAATATGTGCCAGAGTTTCACCACGAACGAGCTTTGTACGAGCCTTCGTGAGGAAACCTTCCTGGCGACTTTCGTACCGATCGAAAAGAAACTTAGTAATAACGAAACCTAGGACAGAGTCACCAATGAATTCTAAAGTCTCGAAAGACTCAGTAAATTGTTCATATTCTTTTAGAGCAGATTTATGAGTAAAAGCCTTTTGGTACAAATCAAGGTTTTTGATCTTTGTACCAACAAGTTGTTCGATTTGAGTTTTTTCAACAAACATTCTTACTATAAGGATGTGTTATTTTTTTAAGCCTTTTCCTTCTTGATGTAGTGAGGGGAAAGGAACTTTTGGAGGTTAAGGTAGGTGACTTGCGTATCAGCTGGTGGGGAAAGAAGCTCCTTGAGTGTATCGTCAAGGATAATTTGACGACCGTTCTCGGGGTGCTTGAGGCCCTTCTCGATGATGTACTTGTTAATGAACTTGGTCACCTCAGAACGAGAGATGAGCTCGCCTTCTGGGAGAGCCAGGAACTGCCTCAACTTAGGTGTAATTTCTTGTTTGCGGTTGAAGCCGTTGTTCTCAGACCGCTTCTTGGCCTTCTCACCATCCGGGTCCTCTTGGGTGTTCTTGACCTTGCGGACGAGCTTGGTGAGAGTCTTGATGTCGTTGCGGAGAGCGGCGAGTTCGGTTTGAATGGTTTCGAGAGACATTATATCTTTCTTACAGGTGAAATCTTTAAGTCAATATTTTTTTATATATCTCTATATTAATGGATGATAAGATTTACCCAGAGACGACCATCTCCAAATATATAGATGAAAATCTTCTGTTCAAGGATGTCAAGTTGAAAAAGTACTACGAGAGAAACGAACAGAGAGATTTAGGAAAATTCAGGGCGCGTTTACATACCAAATATCCAAACAAAGATCTTGAGAAAATTGCGTATGTTGTGATCACTGATTCCATTCGAGATATCATTTTGGAAACTGTAAGTGAAATTAACAGAGTTGTGAAAACCATGGGGGACCTCATCATTAGTGGCGGTGAAGCATTTAACATGTATGTACCCTATGAGGACCGCATTGTCACCAGTGATATCGATGCTAAGTTTGTTCCCCGTATGCAGATGAACTCCAAATACTTTGGAAAACTTCAAGCAGTCAAACTTATCTTGTGGAATACATTGGGGCAAATCGCGAAAAATCTCAACATGCGTGTAAAGAATCGTATCATCGCGATGAATAAGAAGAATCCCAAGATTTTCAAATTCACTGGTATTGGGTTCAAACAGTCTGGTCCCTATGTCACTAGGAGGTATACACTCATCAAGAAGAAGAAAACCCAAAAAGGTAACATACCCTCAAAAGGTGACATATTCATCGATGTGGAATTGTTCGCACTTGACCTCAATATACGTTTGTATTCACCAAAGTCTGGTCGTGTTGAAGATTTCAATGTTGGTGGAATCCTAGACATTCCATTGATGAGACCCCAAGAGTTTGGATATGAGGTTGCTCTAACGAAGCGTAAAGGTATAACATACCGAAATGTAGTCACAAATAAACTTATAGTGAACAAAAATGTCTTTATAGCGGGTAGAGACTTTTTAATTGAGGATATCTACCTCATGCATAGACTCAAACTTCGTCCCGAAAAGAAGGAGAGGGACCGACAGCGTCTTGTAAAACTAGCACAGATGGTTGATAAAAGTATCAAAGGGGGTAACTCAATTGACGTGATCTTCGGGAGGGTTAAGAAAAAGATTGTCAAAAAAACACAACGGACCCCACCCATCGGACACGTCTCTGTCACCAGGGCCACCAAGATTAACCCAGCGAGGTATGCATATTTCACTACGAAACCATCAGATGAACGTTTATCCAAACAACTCGTACACGGACTAAAACCTGTAGTCAAAAACACAAAAGTTGAGGGATATCAAAATACAAATGGAAATAAAAGATTCAATCTGAATTCACTCACGTGGAAAACGAACAATAGAAATGCGTATGTGAAGAATGAATTCAAACTTCGTACAGAGCAGGCTCTAAAAATTCCCAAAAATATAAACACGTCGAAAACTCTGTACGGGTATAAGGCTCGTAGAAATAACTGGGCTCCAAATTCAGTTCTCAGGGGAGCTGCAGCTATACCCTTCATCGGTTTAAAGAAATGAGACATAATCCAGGTATAACATGTTATACAATCCCCCAGTAAAAGGTGATGATGGTCTCTACTTTGTCAAGGCATTGACTGATGAAAAGCGTAAGTGCCTCGTGCAAGTCAATGGTGTTAAGGTTGTAGATGTATCAGGGGAGTTTGTTTTCGATCTCTCCTCTAACGATAATATGAACAAGATCCAAGAAGTTGACACAGGCAACCTCGTGGCAGCTGTCGAGAATTGTGAGACTTGGTTTAACCGAAAACTATCAGATAATGTAATCACGTCGGCGTATACCTCCAGCCACCTCAGTCAGGAAATCACAGGCGACCCCCTCGATGTCACCAGGGTATATGATTCTAAACAGGAGTGTATTGACATTGAATCTGTACAACCAGGTAAAATGTGTGATGTTATCCTCGAGTTCTCTGGACTTTGGTTCGCCAAGAAAAATTTCGGTCCATCTTGGAATGTTGTTCAGATCAGGGTTCACGATGACCCGATCACGGATACATACCCAGAAGGATATGCATTCACCGATTAAAAAAAAATAATATAAAGATATATAAAAGACAATGAAGAACGCTCGTGTTCAACAACTTGTGATGATCGTGGCCGTCATGGTTGTAGTGTACTTCCTATTCAACTGCATGGACAAATCTGACTACAGCATTAAGGAATATGCCGCCTTCCCAGGTGCTGGACCATCGGCGGCTCCAGGTGAGGCCGGTAACGTTGGCATGAACAAGGGTACAGGGCTCGCGTCCTCCCTCCTCCCCCGGGAAGTTGCCTCTGATGAGGACTTTGGCCAATTTGCCCCAGAGGACATCCTCAAGGGTCAGAACTTCCTCGAGCCCCGTCAACAGGTTGGTTTCCCAGAGACTGTGGGTGGTAACCTCCGCAACGCGAACCAACAGATTCGCGCGGATCCCCCCAACCCCAAGGACCCCTTCGTTTGGAACAACTCTACAATTGTACCAGACACAATGCAGCGTGGTTTGTGCGCTTAAAGATTAAGTGACATAGGTATATAATAATGACCACTGTGCCTAATGAACTTTCGGAGAGCGTTTCAAAGCTCGTCGACCTTACAAAACAACTTTCAGAAGCAAAAGCTGATATCAAGATTCTAAACCAGGAGGAGAAGCGCCTCAAAGAGGCTGTGAAGAAGCATATGGTTGGTCAGGGTATTGATACCATTAACCTCAGAAAGGGTAAAATCAGTATCCGTAAAAGTGTCAGGAAATCTGGTATGAGTAAGGATGCAATCAAGGATGGACTTTTGAAGTTTTTTGCAGGAGACGAAGCAAAGGTCGAAGGAGCCCTAAATGCCATCCAGGATGGATTAAAAGTAAAAGAATCTACCACAATCTCATTAACTGGTATAAAGGAAAAACCTGAAAAAGAAGATAAGTAGTACAAATGGTTTGGAGCCAATATGTATACGAAGCAACCACTGGCCTAGAATCATATGCCAGTGATGACGAAGAATTTAACGATGACACTCCTCTGAATATGCATGACTGGGAAGTCAAATACTCAGATGAACTCACAATGTTCTGGAATATGATCAGAACCTTACTCGAAGACGCCAGTATCACCTACTCAGGGGACTACTGGGACTTTGTAGAATTTTGTTTTACGGAACACGACGGTACTATGACGCGGGTGAATTGGGAATACCAGGAACAGACCATATGGTTTGAAGAACGTCTTAGTCACATTTGGAGAAACCTCAGACGAAGTGTGATGGAAAATGGACTCTATGAGGAAATGTTCAGGGGTGCAAATGTATACGATTTCATGGACTTTGCAAAAAATAGTATCCGTGTATATTAAATGCTCCCAGACCTCACATCTCAAAAAGTTGCCATCCCCGCCGCTCTTTTTTTGGCGCTCAGCCCAGGTGTTCTTCTCACCACAGACGGCAAAAAGATCGCTTTCAAGAACGGGAAGACCAACCAAATGGCTGTGCTCTTCCACGCTCTCGTGTTCTTCCTCGTGTACAGTCTCATCGCCAAGGCTATGGGTCTCGTCCTCACCAAGACCGACCTTCTCGTGACCACCACCCTCTTCTTGGCTCTCAGTCCAGGTCTCCTCCTCACCCTCCCACCAGGGTCTGGTGGCGTCGTCCGCTCTGGTCAGACCAGCCTCCCAGCCGCTCTTACCCACGCGGTGGTGTTCGCCCTCGTGTTCGCGATTTTGCGTCGTCAATTTCCTCAATTCTACTAAATAAGAGGATGAAGTATCTCGTCTTGGCACCCGCTTCTATGGGAATTTATTCACTTATAGGAGCTCTAAAGGCGAGAGAAAGTAGTCTCGTTGACGTCAAAGAAATTTCTGGATCGTCGGCGGGTTCAATCATCGCTCTATTCTTGGCGGTGGGAATGTCTGTAGACGAAATTCTGAAAATATCTTTGTCCCTAGATGTTTCACAATTAATGAAAATACGGATTACCTCATTCTATAGTAAATTTGGATTTGTCGATATAACCCCAATCAGGAAAAAGTTGGTGGAAATATGTGGACGTGACCCAACATTCAATGAATTAGATATGAAAATATATATTTCAGCGTTTTGTTTAAACACATCTGAAACGGTGTACTTCTCTAAAGATACCCACCCAGATATGAAGGTTATAGACGCGGTGTGTATGAGTATGGCAGTGCCAGTCATATTCGCATGTGGTACGTATGGTGGAAATACGTACATTGATGGTGGAACAATGGAACAATACCCACTCGCACCATTTTTAGATAAAAAACCCCATGAAATTACTTGTATTAAGATTAAATTAAATAAAATTTTTAAAGAAAATATATCCAATCCAAAAGAATTCATAGAAGCCCTAATTTTATCCACATTATCAAATAGAACTGAATACGATAAGTCTATAGAAGTTGTAGAAGTAAACGTGGGAGATACAGATATTTTTAATTTTAGTATGACCTATGAAGAGAAAATTAGATTATTTAATATGGGATATTTGAAGTGAATACTTTTTTGTTAGTTTAAGATATATGATAGACGCGTGTGATCCAGACGCGGATATGGAAACCCTTCGAAGGCTGATTAAGCTGAATACAGGGGACAACCTTACACTAACAAAAAAAGAAATGTGTCAAGTGTATGACGAAATCCAGGATGGGAAGTTACCCCTCCCCCCTTTGATCATGAGTTCAAACCGAACCTATTTGATTGATAAAAAGTCACCACTGAAACCCGGAGACTATGATGTTCTATTCGATTCATCGTCGAAACGTAGCGACCTCAAGAGGATTGCACGTAAAGTTGGAATCAAACGTTTAGAACAATTGACGAAAATTCAAATCATAGATGCCATCGGTAAGAGGTTGCGTTACATGAACATTCATGAACCTGTCAAGTTTGCGAGAAGACAGACTAAGACTTCACCCCCCATGAATTTCAACAACACAGCAGTGAACAACGTAGCAACGAATAACGTAGCAGCGAACAACACAGCAGTGAACAATAACGCTAACTTGTTGAACAACGGGTTCAATAACAACGGGTTCAATAACAACGGGTTCAAGAACAATGGGTTCAATAACAACGGGTTCAAGAACAACGGGAATCAACCCAAAAAGTTGAACATGAAACCAAATTTTTTAAGTAAAACCAATCGCGGTGGAAATAATTCTGAAGGACCAAGATTTCCAAAGAATGGTGTGTACGTAAGAAATGAAAGACCGAAGTTTCTAGGTGGTACTAAACGAGCCACCTCTAAACGTAACAATTCATACAACAATTACGATAACTATAATAACAAACCCGGATTTATGTCACGTTTTTTCGGTAAGAAAAAGGATTCAGAATTTATTCCATCCAAGAAGTTCACTGGTGAAAAAAAGGGATATGTTTTTAAGACGGACGTTAAAGGGATTGGGTATTACAAAAATACAGCTCGCCCCATTCAAGGACCCGAACGCGAACCGTTCAAGCCCAATTTTTCCAACAAGCCCAATTTTTCCAACAAGCCCAATGTGCCCAACAAGCCCAACAAGCCCAACGTGCCCAATGGATCCAACGCAAATAATGCTCTAAAAAAAAAGATCCAAAATTTGGAAAATAAATTAGCGTCTAAAAATAACAATATTCGAAATATTGAAACTAAACTTGAAAATGCTAAAAAAAATGCAGAAAATAAAATTGCTGAAGCAAAGAATGAGGGTAGTAGAAAAGCTGAAGAAATTGCGATCAGTGCAAAGAAAAAGGTTGAAGACTTGGAGCGTCAACAGTTTGCACTACAATCAACTCTCACAACTACACGGAACAGTCTTGAAAATTTAGAACGACAGAAAAATGCCAACATTGCCGCGATTACACGACAGAAGAATAACGCCGAAAATAAAATACGAAATATTCAAAATAAACTTGAAAATGCCCAAAAGAATGTTCAGAATAAAATAGCTTTAGCTAAGGCCGAGGGAACTGCTGAAGCACAAAAGAATGTAAACAATGCGAAAAGGGAGGTTGAAAACTTGAAGGCCACTCTCAATTCTACTCGTCAAGAAAAGAATGCCGCCATTGAAAACATTAGAACTCAACTCCAGAATGCCCAAAAGAATGTCGAGAATAAGATAGCTCGAGCTAAGGCTGAGGGAACCACGGAAGCACAAAGGAATGTAAACAATGCGAAAAGGGAGGTTGAAAACTTGAAGGTCAGTCTCATGACTACCAGTCAACAAAAGAATAATTTGATACGAAACTTACAAGAAAAGAACGTAAACTTGAATACATTGAGAAACAATCTTAAAATGGCACAAAATAATGCTTCAAGGAAAGAACAAGAAATTATCGAAGCTAAATCTAATATTAACCGAGTTAGACTTGAAGCTGAAAGAGCTGCCAATGAATTGAAAAATGAACTAACCCGGGAGAAAAATCAAAAGCAACAAGATATCAATAAAGCCAGAGAAGAAGTGCGTGTACTTACACAACAGGCAGCTAATGAACAAACTGCGGAAGCAAAGAGAATTGCAAACAATGCCAAAAGAAATTATGACAAACTTGTAAACGATACTGCTAAAAATAAACAATTAAAAAATAAACAAATTCAACTTAGCACCTTGTCTGCGGACAGTGGTGTAAACTTCTCAAATAAAATATCGAGTCTCACCAATCTAGCTAGTGCATCAATATTGGAAAAGGAGATCATGAACGCAAAGAATAAAGCAAAGCAAAATCAAATATTTAAAAATAAAGAATTCAAAAATTTGAGAAATAAATTAAATCAAGAAAAGTTAGAAAGACAAAAAGAACTTCAAAACGCTCAACGTGAAACTCAACTTCTTGTTCAAAGAGCCAAAAACTCTAAAAATATAGAAGCTAAAAGGATAGCCGAAGAAGCACAGAGAGAACTCCAAGTTCTCAAAAATGAAAGTCAAAAATATCGGATGTTGGAGAATAGAAGACAGGAACTTCGTGCACTTTCAGCGACTGTGTTCACAAATGATTTTGGTAATCGAATATTAGGTATTCAAACACTTGAGGCTGCCAATGCACTGGAAGCAAATATTAGGAAGGCTAAAAAGGATGCTGAAAATAATTTAGAACGACAGATTCAAAAAAAGGAAGCATTTGCTTCACTTAATGCTGCCATTAACATTAATGAATTACGACGAGCATATAAAATGGGTGCTAAGAAATTCCACCCTAATAAAGGTGGAAATAAAACTAATTTTGTAAACTTTAAAGATTATTATGATACTAAAACACGGGCATTTGAAAAAGCTGCCGCTAACAAGGCTGCTGCTAACAAGGCTGCCGCTAACAAGGCTGCTGCTAACAAGGCTGCCGCTAACAAGGCTGCCGCTAACAAGGCTTTAAAAAATGAAGAAGCTGCGGTTGCCTCTAAAAAACTTGTAAACAATGCTTTGACAAAGGTAAAGTTAAATGCCGAAAAGAATCGTCTAAAGAAGTTGGTCAAAAATTCAAAGTTGAACACAAACCCATTTTGGGGTATTGAAATAAACGCCTTGACAAATGTTAATAAAGGTAAAAATATTGAGAAAAAAATTAGGAACAAAGCTCTCGAAGCAACAAATTCAATTGAAAATAAAAAGAAAGAAACACATGATAAAGCTAAAAACTTTCTCAAAGGGGGGATATATAGGTTCAGTAATTGGAAGAGAGGAATCGATGGTGCTCGAACGTCGCAAGAATTAAATGCCATAAGTTCAGAACTTAACAAACGACGTAACTTCATAAACAGAGTTGAGAGTAATACCCGCGAATATGGTGAATTCCCAGGTTCTGAACGAAGTGTAAAACAAATACTAAAAAATCATGCGAGACAATATAAGCGAACGCTCACCAGTTTAGAAAACCGTTTCAATGCGGTGCCGCGTCAAAAGGCATTGGCCAATAAAATGAAAGAAAAACGCTTAACTGGTTTCAAAGAACAGTACTACAATTCGAATACTATCAACAAATTGAATAAACTTGAGAAGGATATAAATGATCTCATCTCCAAACAACCCAAGAAGGTTCCAATGGGAAATTTTAAAACATACAACAATCCATTGGCAAAAAATAACAAAATTCCAGGTGCGAAACCCAATCCCGCTTTTACTATGGAAACTTTACCACCCACCCCCCCCAAGCGTTCTTTCAAGAATGTGGGTCGCCAAACTGTGACAAATGTGAAAATGCAAGGTATTCGTAACGCTGCCAATATTGCTAAAAAACAAAAAGCTATACGTGAAGCCCAGGGTGCAGAAAGGGTCAAGTTGGCTCGTGACCTAGCAGCTGAACAAACAAAACGAGGTGGATCCAACAAAACTAAACGAGCTGCGGATGTTATGAGACCGGCACCCCGCCCCGGTGCAGTTATTAAAAGTGGTTCATCACCTCTAACAAATGAAGACCGGCGCAGTGGAATATCATCCATAAACAAATTACAAAAGCTACCACAACCAAGAAGAACTGTCTATAAAGGTCAGATTAAACGCGCGGAAACTAAAGCGGGTCTAGATGCTATCGTCCAAAGAGCTACAATTGAAAGTAAAAAACAACCTAAGTGATTGAAAATCTGAGATATTTTCATACACAATGGACTACGACGAGTGCACCGTCACAACCGAAATGCCCCTCAGCAATGAAGTTGGAGATTTCATTGAAAAGGGTCTCCACCGAGACATGACCGACAAGGATGTGATCGAATGGTGTGACGACAATTTGGAGGAGATTGCTAAAATATATGAGAAGTACAGAGGTACCTACTTGTCATATAAAGATGCAGAAATGACTTTGTTTTTTACCCAAACGGTGTATGAGAGAGATGATTGTGTAGATATGATTAGAACTTTTGTAGCATGTAATTAATCAACTTCTTCAATTATTGGCCGTGGCCAATTGATTGAGACAATAGAGTTTCTTTTCTCTAATTAATTTAAAGAGGTAAATCTTTATTTAAAGAATGGAATGTTGTCAGGTATGTTGTGAGAAGATAAATAAGATAAATCACAAAAAAGTCAAGTGTCCATTTTGTGATTTAACAAGTTGTCGGGCATGCTCACAAAGGTATATACTTTCTTCTTTCGAAGATCCTCATTGTATGGGTTGTAAAACGAGATGGGATCGTGAATTTATAGATTCATTTTGTACTGTAAAATTTCGCAATAAAGATCTAAAACTTCATCGTGAAAATGTATTACTCGAAAGGGAAAAGGCTCTAATGCCAGCGACCCAACCTGAGGTTGAAAGACTTTTGGCGATACGGAGATTACAGCGTTTAGCTAGAGAACAAAGAGAGAGACTTTTTCAGCTACACGAGGCGGGTGAAAATGTTCCAGAACTTGGAATACTCTACAATGAAATGGAGCGAACATATAGAGAACTTTCAAGATTGAAAAATGTTGGTGATCCCATCCCCACTACCTTTACGAGGCAATGTCCAAATGAAAATTGTAAAGGATTTTTAAACGTAGATTGGTATTGTGGTTTATGCGTTCAATATTTTTGTAAAGATTGTAATGAACCTGTGGCTGATGACCACGAATGTGATCCAGGTGTTGTCGAGACGATGAAACTTTTAAACCGAGATAGTAAATCTTGTCCAAAATGTGGGATGGTTATTCAAAAGTTAAACGGGTGTTCTCAAATGTGGTGTATTAGTTGTCATACAGCATTTGATTGGCGAACGGGTGAAATATCTTCGGGTCGTGTACATAATCCACATTACATAGAATTTAAGAGGAAAAATATGATATCGAGAGAGCATGGTGATATTCCCTGTGGAGGTATTCCTTCTTTTAGAGAACTTCGACAGATTGGAGCCCCGGAATCGTTATTGGATTATTTAATTATCGTTCAAAATTTAGAAAATGAAAATATATTCATGGTAGATCCACCACCTATAGATAACACACGTGTTCGTATATCCTACATGATGAATTATCTCAATGATTATATTTTAAAAGATTTTTTACAGAGACAAGAAAAACATAGAGAGAAATGTAGAGAAATGTCGAATATATATGAAGTTATTATTCATTCATGTGGAGATCTTTTGAGACAATATGTTCTAGACCAAACCAGGTATATTGAAATCGTTGACCATATACAACAAATATTTAACTATGGAAATGAAATATTTTCCAGCATACGAAAAAGATATATAAGTGTGTCACCTAAAAATATTGAGATATAGTAAGATGTTAATACTGGTGGTCCTCATTATACTGACTATCTACCTTTTACCTACATACCAGGAACCACGGGTTTTCCATAATTTTATAACTCCAGATGAAAGGATGCATATTATTCGGAAAGCGAAAAGTGAACTCAAACCTTCAACTGTATCAACGGAACGAAAAGTTGATGAAAAAGTTAGAAAAAGTGAGACTGCGTGGCTTGATTTCGACGACCCAATTGTTAAGGGTGTAGCCGATAGATGCCTACGCTATACAGATAGACCATTGATCAACTGTGAAAAACTCCAAGTTCTCAGATACGAGGAGGGTGGTCATTACATCCCACACCAAGATATCATAGCAAATGCTACAAATCAGAGAATGTATACATTCATTTTAGCTTTGAATGACGACTATGAGGGTGGGGAAACAGTATTTCCTAAACTAAAAAAAGCTTACAAATTGAATGCGGGGGATGCCATCTTCTTCGACACACTGGACAACTACGAATTTGATACATCCAAGGCTTTACATGGTGGGAGACCTGTAAAGTCTGGTGAAAAATGGATTTGTAATTTATGGGTTCGGAAGTACCCTATAACTGATGCTTGACCTTCTCCCGGTTCGCCATGTGGAGGGCCTCGACATCCGCCTTATTTTGTCCTACGTAGGGGACAGCGTAGCCTTCCTCACACATCCACCTATTGACGTTGGTCCATTGCCCATCCTCGGACACCCAAATTTCCGCGAGGACCCGGCCAAACTTTCCCCTAGAATCCGCCTCTGGGCATCTGAGTTCGATCTCTATGTCGTCCTTCTCAGATGCGACAGCCTTTAGGCACCATTCCTTCAACTTCTTCTTGGAGAGGAGACCAAACTTCTTCTCTTCGAGGTCACGGGTCCTGGACTCTGGGGTATCGATACCTAGGAGGCGGACACGCTGCTTAGTGCACACATCAAAGCCCAAGTCTATATTGACATCGATAGTGTCACCATCGACGACCTTCTCTAGGGAGGAGACGCGGTATTTGAAGGTGCAGGGTTCGACGTTGTAGGACATTTTATTACAAGCTTAGAAAATATATAGTATAGGTCAATATGAAATGCTTAGCCACCTTTTCTGAAAACCAGATTCTCCACAAGATGAAGTTGAGGAAGATTCAGGTTAGAACCCTAAATGGGCTGTACTACCGACCACGGCTTATTCGTCCGGATGACGCACCACCGGATAATCCGAGACTTCGTATACGGTTCAAGGAAGCCATAGAAGAAGCACAGGAGATTTGTGAGTTGGATGTGCATTCCGAAGAATGTCACCTCGCTTGGTACGAAGTGGACGAGTTGGAGGATTCACTCATGCGTCGATGATAACCATTGGTGGTTCATCCTCATAGCCATAGTAGTGGATAGAGATTCCATACAAGTTCATCATGCGGGGATACAACTCCTGATTGATGAACATTTTCCAGTGAGGCAATGTTGTCAAAAAATATTCACACCTATCTTCTCCAAATCCACGTTCGTAAAGAAAGTCCTCGTATCGTATAGTCTTCATCTCAGAAGTGATACTTATTGGTAATACACACGTGTTCATCTCTTGAGCTTTTAGGACATCGATGATGTAGTATCCATGTGCATCACAAATAAAATTGATTTTCATTTCGGGGTATCCCTTGATGTAGGCTTCAAAGTCAGAATTACTGGGGAGGGTGGTGAAGACGCTCCATTTTTCACACCCACTATTTGCGCGCGAGAAGATACCCGGGTGGGTGTGATAGGTGAACGTTGAATTTGAATACCATTCGGGCTCTAGAACACTACTATCTATACGAGCTCTTTCTTTTGATGTTACTTTGGTTAAACCTTTATAGGTATACGTATCATCAAAAATTAATTTCCCCCCATACTCCCATTTATGTTTACTGGAAAGTTGGCTAATCTTCTTTAGGTCTTTCACGAGTCGGGTAGGGAGTTGGATGAGGTGGAGACTCATATATTCATAAGAACATTTTTATCTAGTAGTGTAATTTTACCAAGTTCATCCCACGTGTAGTATCTAACGGAAATACCAAACTGTTTCCGCATTATGGGATCCAGGTAGTTATTCACAGCTCTCTTCCATTGTTCTGTGGTGGTGGTTATATATACGAGGGAACTCCAAACAACTCTCACCCTTTGAAATTCGCGACCATCCATAAGTTGGTTAAAAAGATTAACAACAGCTGTGGCGTTTGGTATTCTCATGTTTGTTTCAATAAGATCTATAACATAGTATCCTTGATTTTCGAGGATGATATTTGCTTGAACAGCTGGATAATTACTTATGTAGGCTCTGAAATCGTTTTCACTGGGGTATGTGAAGAGTGGAGTACCGTGTGGGGGCACGGGGTGTGTGTGATATACTATATACTGAGTTAGTTCTTCTTGTGTGGGCATCACAGAAGCCAGTTGCATATTTGTTCTGGTGGTCGGTTGATTAAATCTCACATAGTTTCGTGTATTGCTTATAGTAAAGCGAATGCTACCCACATACTCAACTCTCTGATTCCACGTTCTGGTGTATATTTCTTTGAGTCTATCGATGAGAATTCGACTTAAACGCACGGTCATGTATCGATTGTTTGCATTGGTGATGGTACCTAGATTGTATCGATTTTTAACTACATTCAATCTTTTAAATTTATTTGCCAGTTGATCAATCGCCCGATTAACAGACTCCCTTTTTTGTCGTAACCTCTCTTTTGCACTTATTGACCTTTTGGATGTCATCTTACTTTATTTAGAGAAATAATTTGAAAACTATTTAATGAACATAGAGGACTTTGCCCGAGAGATATATTCTGACCTGGGTCCAGGGTACAGTGAGAGAGTATATCACAATGCTATGGAAGTTTTACTTAGGGAGAGGGGGATCCCCTACGAGTCTGAGAGAGTTGTACTGATTAAGTTCAAGGGTCACGTGATTGGAAATTTGAGGATAGATATGATTATTGACAACACCACTATTCTAGAATTCAAAATCATCAAGTCTCTGAACGAAGCGGCGGAGTGCCAGGCCAGAAACTATCTTCATCTGACAGGTCTGAAGACTGCGTATCTGGTAAATTATCCACCGTGTCGGGATCGTGAGGCGGAGATTCGAAAGATTGAAGTAGAACCATTAGGGGGAGGACCTGTGCCAGACTCCGGTAGAACTGTAGAGATTCTTGGTACTGAGCCTCTGGGTTCGTTAGAGTTCCATGAAGGAGTTCCCGCGCCCGACCAAGAAGAGTCCTAACTTCTTCGAGGCAGTGTTGTGCCTCCGGGTTCTCTAGATTAACGTCTTCTAAATGCGGAAGGACCTGATTTTCCAGTTCGTAGAGTGCTTGCTCCATTTTTATTATAAAATATAGAATCATTGTACTTAAGTATCATAATCTCTTGGAGTGCCGGGGTTCCCCCATTTGGTGGCTTTTTACAATAAATTTTACAATTACAGCAGTCCCTCCTATTTAGGAGTTGCCGTTTATTTGCATAACACCTCAATGGTAAGTAGACGTCTTTTGCAAAGTAGCGTACCAGTCTATCTATGAAGATCATCTATAATAGTTTATCTCTGACCCAATCTCTATCCTCCTTAAAAATTTTAGAGAGTTTGGGATCCTTACGCTTGAAGAGGATCATGAGGACATTTAGACGGCGGAAGAGACCAAGGGGTGGCTCTCCAGCTCGCACGACACGCATGAGTGCACGGTGTCGTGCAAGTTCGGACTTTTCCCTGACACCTTCATAGCCGTGGGCACTGAGGATACCAGAGTTACTGAGGGGGATGATAACTTTGGGCTTCATAATATATACTTCAGATTACAATTTTATACGCTATCACTGGTTAATAAACACTTCACGAAAAAAACGAACACGGGATGAGAGATTCTCTTCATCCAACCCTGCGATGCGGGCGTGGTTACTCTCCGAATCATTTTTTACTGCATCTTTCCACTTGTCGGCCCAAATTGACTTTTTCAGATGGACCGCCTTCATAAACCGCTTGTAGATGGAAAGTTCCTCAGGTGCGTTCAGCATGAGCCACTGAGCCACCAGTAGATCGTAAAATTTGAATTTACCGGACATTGGAACGTTAATAGTGTTGAAAAGTGTAACAAATTCCTTCTCAAGCTTCGTCTTCTCATTGAGTGAGAGCGGTTGAATGAAACTGTACCTCTCAATTTTAGAGAGCACCTTGGTTCCAGGTTTTTCATAGATCTCGACCCTTCCGATGATAAAGTTGATGCAGAGGACAAACGTAAATGCTTTCTCTTCCATCCGTTCTCCGTTGCAGTTAGATAGGCCTACCTTCTTATTGCAGAGAACATGCTTATATTTTTCAGCCATCTGGTGAGCGATTAAGCAAATGGGGACCGACTTCTGCGCGTTGATGGTTTCACCTTGCGCAAGTTCCAGGTGGCGATTGATGCGCATGAAGAGTAGGTCCTCCTGTTCCTCTGTAAGATTGCGGTAGGTTACAACTGTGATGAGCCTACCATCAAAATTGAGTTTGACATCATCGTCAAAGTCGGAGTAGAGACGTCCGTGTGGGTCACGAAACATGAACCCTTCGCCCTTCTCACCACAGAAGCGCTTGATGGTATCGATACGATGACCACCATCTAGGATGTACGTTTGCTCTCTGCCTTGAGCATCAATCTTGATTGACAGCGTGATTGTACTCGCTTGTGCGATGTTCTTCTCGACACTATCGATATAGAGCTCCCGGTTCTCCTCGGTCCATGTGTGGTCGTAGCGTTGATGTCTGGGGTGTAGCTGCCAAGCCTTGGTGCGATTCCTGGAGGTGTTCAAGATGTGTGAGATTGGGTAGGGGCTAATGTTAGGGGATATCATCTCCCAGGCACCGGAAACAAGTTGCATGCTTGACATTTTTGGTATAAAATATCACCAGATTCTATCGACTTAGGTGTCCTAAACAGTTGCAATGAACTCCCATCGGAGGTCGTGGCATATTTTCTTCCATATGACGTCTTGTTGGTACAGTTTCTCTTTCGACTTGAGGAGTGGGAAGTATTGGAGGTAATCATCTTCTCCTAAAAGTTCGCAGAATTTGTAGAGGACGTAGGAGTAACTGAGGAAGTTTTTCCTCTCTGTGGGGCAGTTATCATCAAAGGGTTTTTGGATGTCCTTGAACATAAGTCGTAGATACTCTTCTAATTCTGGTGGCATATTTGGAGGTTTAATGCCATTAAGAATATTGGTGATGTAGGGAACGTGTTCGTAGTATTTATTAAGTCTTAGTTTTTTTAATAAACCCCTAATTTTTGCATGTGTAATTTCCTCAAGTTTTTTGATTTTCATCTTCTTCAATTCCGATCTTAACTGTTCAATGACCTCTTCGGGAATACATGTCATCTCTTGTGCTTGAAATTGTGATAACCATTCATTAAAGTGATTTTCTCTCTTGTACGAATAATTGATAACCTTTTCAGATGTTTCTTGTTCCTCTCTATATGTAAGTTCCTGGTTCACTAAATTGGCTATAACTAAACCACACGAATCACATACAAGGTCACTAGTATCATACAGAGAAAGTATATTACTATCTGGACATGTTTTACATCTATCTACAACAGTTTTTATGTATGGTCGGTTTATGTTCATTTTTTCTACATCTATCAAATATTCTGTAAAAATATCCTTTCTTTTGAGACCTATTGTTTCTTTTACATTGAAAACATTATCTGTATGTGTTTCATTTTCACCTTCATCAATATGTTGATGCATGTAGGGCATACAATTCATCATATATTCTGACATTTCGCGCTCATACCTGTTTCTATTGGCTGGGTCTGTAGATATGGCCGTCGTCCATTCTTCCAACTTGTTGTTGTATCTACTTAAAAAGTTTCCTTCCATTATATAAAGAAATGTTACTCAAACTTTTAAGCTTTATTTATCATATATTCAGGAAATTAACAACACTTCCAGACAACTATATATTGTCCGAAGAGATTGAATATGCTATAGAGCCTGACATGAAGTATCTGATTGAGGATGATTTCTGGAAAAAGGAGAGTAAAGATTGGGATGGTACTTTGGAAGAGTTTTTTGTAAATGCCACACGTCGAAACTTTAGGAACACAACCATCCCACAAAATGTAAAGTATACGATCCTCCGTGTAAAGTATTCGTTCAATGGACACACCTACATAGCTGTCACGAACGATTTAAACTTTAAACCCGGGGTTGATGAGAATACGGACATGAAATTTAGCATCCCTTTGAATAGTGTCTGGTTGATTGACCATGATGATAAACCAGTCAGAGACATTACTGAAAAGGTGAAACGCTATAGGGGACCCAGGAATGATTTTCATGGACAAAAGGTTTCCATTTACCATTTTTTGTATTACGATATAGAAACATTGAAAGAGAGATTTCCCAAAATAATGCTCAAAGGTAGTTTGGGAATGAAAAAGATTGTGTCCACTTTACACGGTTTTACAACTGATCTTCAGATACCTTAGTTGCTAGGTAAAATTTGAGTTCCCCCAAATTTGCAACATTGTACTTTAAAATTAAAAACCTATTTCCAGTTTCCTGTATAATTTGCACAGACGCACACATACTCGTCGCCTTTGTAAAAATATTCAGGTACCTCAAACTGTAAAGACCCATAATATCAGGACTTTCATCTTGACAATCGATAATTGTTTCCTGATTTGCAAAATCACCTTCACAACGAAGTTTAATTTTATTTCCAGACCGTTTTATTTCTATTTCGGAACCAATGTTACCCATATCACGACACAGCCTTTGAAAGTCTACAGAGGGGAGGGTGGTCACAGTGGTCATATTAATTTCGGGGACTTCAATTCGACTTTCATTGATGTCCAACAATTTGAGTTGAAATTTTGTTTGAGTATTTTTACTTTCACTGTTGATTTCGATATCCATGTATTCCTTTGAATTGATTTCAATTTTGAGTACATCATTATTTGTAATTGTTTTGAGAAGTTTAAAAGTATTTGAAATATTTATTCCCGCAATAATTTCGTCTTGGGTACATTCATATTCTTCGAAATTATCGGCAGCTAAAAACATATCAATGAGTGAAGTTCTCGCGGTGTCCAAAGTAACGACATACATCCCTTGCGGTTTAAAGTAGATGTTTACATCATTCAAAATATCTTTCAATACCTCAAATGTTGACTTAAAAGCTGATGCCTGAATGGTGACAAGTTTCATATCTAATAAATTACATGCGTCACATCTTTAAATCTGTATAAACATCACCTTTTGAAACATCCCTACTGATTTTCTCTTCAAGCTCCTTGGTCATCGCTGGCTGAAGTGATTTTCCATATTCGTCCAGCGTAAACAAGTCTGACTCAGCCCCCCCATCGATTGAAGACATTGAGCATCCCAAACCACCCAAACCACCGGAACTTATCTCACGTGCAGGTAGAAGTGAGTCTAACCAATTTTTTATTTCGTTACCCACGAGGATTTTACCATTTTTTGTGAGCATGGTGGGGACACGGTTTATCTTGGTCTTATAGTTTGGTGGTATACCCTGTGTGTTTATGTTGTGATAATGTACAAGCTGTTTCAATTGTTGATGTTTGTTAATATACTCAACTACATCCATTGAATGTTTACACCTCGGGCTGTATATCAGCAGAGACATATATTATATAGATTGTATTTTCTAAAAAAATATTAACGCATTATAGTAAAGATGAAATATATTTATATACTTCCATTGGTTGTGTTGTTTTTTATCCTGATGTCCAAGAGGGAGATGTTCGGGTTCGCTGGGTATACCAAACCAATCGGAAATATCAAATTGGATGATCCCAGACCAGACCTTTCCGACTATGATGAATCTGAGGCGAATATCGACAATGATATGATGCAGGAGTTTGTTCTTCGGGCAAATAAAGAGATCTCCAGACGCACAGGGGCGAACACCTATATAATCGAAACCACAGCGATCAAGAAATATGTATACACTGGTGAAGACAGTGGGAAGGGTACTATATATGAATGTATGTTTATGGTTGTAAAGAATGGTGGATTCTCATTTGGTTTCTCTACAGTCGCAACTTTTGAGGTGTTAGGCAGCAAGCCCCCGACACTTATTTCCCTCCGTTCCCAGCCAATGGGTGTCCAGGTTCCTGTAAACGTGGGACCATTTGTAAATGACACAGAGGGTAAGGAATTTATTGAGTACAACCTCGTCAAAGAGAAGGCTGTACCATCCAAGGGTGAGTTGGATTCTGTCAAAAATAAGTTACAGTAATTGTAATGATTAGCATCAACGATGTTGTGAAAATCGATGAGAAGAAAAGGAAAATCAAAAAAGAAATTTATACAAAGATATACGAACAATTTGCAGCTAAGATTAAACAATCTGTTGAACTTGGTCACAAACAACTTTTCATGACCATCCCCTATTTTTTGATTGGGTACCCCGTTTTTGACAGGGCTGCGGCGGCGAAGTACATCGCCAGGCAGTTCCACCTAGGTGGGTTCACGGTCCGTCTCGTCAGTGAGTACGACATCTATGTGAGTTGGATAGTTACGAAAAAGAAACTGGAAAAGAAGGAAAGTGAAGATGAAGGTGATTTCCCAAATCTAATGAACCTCAAGAAGATGGCGAATCAATACAGGCGGGGAGGTGCGTAGGAAAAAGTGATTTTAAAAACCCCCTTAATCATAAATGGACAATTTGAACGTACTCGTAGAAGCCAAGAAAGAGTATATGGGACAGCTCTGTCTCATTATGTGTCCAGCTATGATTGAAGTTTTTCAGGATATGTACAACGAATCCGTCACCATGTCGAAGGGGAGGAAGGTTCTCGTAATGTATCAGAAGCTCCTCAAAGAGGTGCCAAACTGGTCCAACGCGATGTCTAAGCAACATTCTGACAATATCGCGAATAGGTGTGCTTGGTTTAGTGACCTCCTAGCTGCTGTTTTCGTCGCATGTACTAAAATTCTCTCCGCCGTCCGCCTCAAGTCGGACAACAAGAAGATTGCCCTCAAGCTCCCAACAAATGAGGTGTTCATTCAGACCTGCTACAATAATGTCGCAAAGGACCTCTATAGGGATCCCTACATTTTCCATGATGAACAGAGTGAATATACCCGGGATGAGAAGTTATCTCTCCGATTTTGTGGGTGCATCGAAGCCACTGTGAAGGAATTAATCCCCGTACAACAGATTCTCCAGACCTACATGGGCCAAGATTCCAGGGACATCGACCTGGATGGAGATGTTGAGGACACCCCAGACCCAGAATTCGATGAAGCGGATCCATTTGGGGCGCCGGAATCAGAGGCACCCCCAATGGGTGGTGAGGAGCCTCCGATGGGGGGTGAGGAGCCTCCGATAGGGGGTGAGGAGCCCCCAATGGGGGGTGAGGAGCCCCCAATGGGTGACTTTACCCCACAGGAGACGGGTGCGGAGCCCCTCCCCACTGGACTCGAAAATGAGTTCAAGACTATTACGAATGTTTCGGTTCCAGAACCAGAACAGGAACCCCAGGATGAAGATGAAGGTGTCCTATTTGGTGATGCACCTGAGAGGCGTACAAAAAATCCCAGGTATAATTAAATGGAACTCTCCGACTATTTACGTGACCCAATGACCGCTGGTCTCATAGCTGGTGGTATCACCGCTGCTTACATTCACCTCAAGGCAACTCTCAATAATGAAGGTAAGTTGGAACTTAACAAGTACATGAAGCCCGCTGTCCTCAATGCGATCCTCGTGTTCTTTATAGTTTCACAAGGACTTGGTAAGAAGGAGGCTATTTCCAATGACCCTTTCTAAACTTAAAGATTACACCCCCGAAATAAGAAATGGCGTCCGTTACCGCGTTTAACGACATGATGAGTCAATTTCTTGTGGAATTGCACAAGACTTTTCCAGATGAAAAGGGCATCAAGAAGATGTTAACTTCTTTTGATTTACTCAAGAGCACCAACCCACGCCTCGTCGTGGATGCTTTCATGAAGGGGGTCACCCCCTATGCGGATAAGATTTCCGCAAAGGATGAGACCTTCCTACTTACGGAGATTGAGACTATCGATTTCCTGAAGGATCTGAACATTAAGGGATACTGGGAACGCATGACTGCAAACACACGTGACGTGACGTGGCAGTATCTACAGACATTGTACATGCTTGGTACCACAATTACTTCTATTCCAGAAGACACACTTTCTATGATTGAGGGTATCGCCAAGGAATGTGCCGACAAGATGCAGGATGGAGATGGTGGTATTGACCAGGATGCACTGATGAAGATGATGGGTGGAATGCTTGGTGGTCTCCCAAAAAAATAAACCTTCGCCTATACTAAATGAAGGCTTGGTTTGACGAACCCCAAGAACTTTTGAATGTCGATAAGGTTTCTGAATTTTGGCCAACAGGTGAACAAACCCCAGAAGATAGAGTAAACGCCACCTCTCGTTTTGTGATTTATACAACCTGTATTCTCTACCTCACCCGCCGTGACCCAAGAGTATTTGTCCTAGGGGCGACGGTACTCTCAGTGGTATATGTTCTTTACAAGTCGAAGATGGTCAAGGAGGGGTACGGTATGAAGACTGTATGTGGTCAAAAGTGTCAAAAGCCCAGTCAAGACAACCCAATGGGGAACGTTCTCATTTCGGATTACACGGATGCACCAAATCGACTAGAGGCGTGCTACTATGCCACCGTGAAACCTAATGCGGGTGCGACCGTTTCCTACGATTCCGGACGTTCTAGATCCCCTCTACCCAAATATCAGCGTAATGGTCTCGCTCGTCAATTTGTTTCGAACCCCGTTACGAATATTCCAGGCGATCAAACTGCGTTTGCAGAATGGTTGTATGGTCCAAAAAATGGACCCATGTGTAAAAGTAATACACGTTTGTGCGACCCCAATATGAGGGGGGTCCAATTGGAGGCCTTCGCTGGTATTGGTGGTGATGGGGATATCAGAGGTCCCCGTGGCGGAACCTATAGTTAGATTAATATTCTTGTGTAATAATAAATGGCGTATCAGCTCCAACCTGGTCTTTCCATAGTTCAAAATACCGGTGCCATCGCCCCAGTGAAGGCGACTGATGAGGTTTTTGTGTATCCTCAGCCCAGCACACTCAATGGTGATGGGGGTCGACCCAATACAATGTTGTATGGAACTGCCCCATACAGAGCGGGTAAGGGTTCCCCAGCACAGTACATAGATACCAGTGATCAACTCCGTCCCCAAAGTACATCCCGATTTAACAAAAACATTGTTCAGACCTACGAGCGTAGACTATTCCCACTTACCAACATGGAGTGCAAGGTTCCACTCCGAACCATGGGGTACGAACCATCGAGTACTCGAGCCGATGTCCAAAATGGTCTCTTTCAGCAAAGGTACGTTAATAAAAATATTAACAAGAAGTAAGAATGGCTGATCCCATATCGCTCATGGCTGTAGCAGGTCTTGTGTACGCTGGTAGAAACTTGAGTAGAACTACTAAGTCTGAAGTCCCACAGGCGGAGGCCGAAATTGAATCTGTTCCTAAACCAGAAATAGATGTAGAATTTAAGGAAAATGACTTTTTGACCCGAACGGGTATTCCACATAAGAGGGAAATGAACTCGTTCGCTGACATATCGATACAACAACGGACAGGTGGTCAGGAAATTCTTGACATGAGGAATCGTATGTATGACCATGGGCGAATGAACAATCTCTCCCCCGTGGAGAAGCAGCTTGTTGGTCCAGGTCTAGGTGTTGACGCAAATGTCCCAGCGACGGGTGGATATCAACAAATGTTAAGGGTGAACCCCGTAAATGTGGGTGAGTATAGGCTTACAACTTTACCCGGTCGTTCGGGTCCAGCTGCGGATACCACTGGTGGTCGTTCCGCCGTTGTTGGTCAGTTGACCCACAATAAACCAGAGACCACGGCTCATCTCCCAACCCGTTTACCTGCGATGCCTGGGCGTGCACAGGGTATGTCTGGTGTTGTTCCGAGAAACGAGCATGAGAAAACCAAACGAACCACAAACCGTTCAGAGACAGGTCTCCGTACAGACGGGCTAGGATTTAATGGTGCTAAACGTTTCGTTCCCGCTCAAACTATGTCCCAGGACCCCACCCGTTTCCGAAATGACCGCAATGATGAGCAATATATTTATAATAATCAACCAGCCCCCGGTGTTTCCAACTTCAGGGGTGCTTACACCAACACGGCGGCGGCGAAGGTTGCATCAGCGCGTTCCAATGAGGAACTCATGAAGTATGGTTTCCGTCCAGAAGATCGTCGCGGTAAAGCCAACCGGATGGGTAACGCTGGTCGCATGAATGTCCGTGAGAGTGCTCTCAAACAGGGTGGGCGTCTCACTACAGTTCGCAGTGATACATCTCGGGTGGATGGTCGTATGAATGCGGCGAATGGTGGGTGGACCCAAACATACCAACAGAAGCCCTTCCACCAGTTCAACTCCTACAAGGGTTACGCGAATCCCAATACATCTTCCCTAGACATTGCGAAGAGGCAGCTCCAGAACAACCCCCTCGCCCATTCTCTTTCCCATTAGTTTAAACGGTTACTGAAAAAAACAGTCATTAAAATATTATCCCTATATTTTAATGAAGGTCCATACCTTATATATAGATAGTAATGAAAGGGATACAGTTGTATACCCGAACCCTAATAACTATGTGATTAATCTCGAAAATCCAATTTATGATGTGTCTGAAATTAGACTTGTATCTGCTCGTATACCCACACCCCAAACTACACCTATTAGACCCAAATCCCTCATTTTAAGACTATCTTCTGGTTCAGATGAATTTAATCAAAGTGTATATGTGTCAACGCCACACTACACTGGACAAATTCTCTTAAACGACACAACTGCCATAACCTTTAACGGCTCTGATGATCCATTAGTACATCGGTTTCACTCTGGTTCACAAAAAATAATTAAAGATCTTCAATTTGAATTCCTCTATATGAACAACGGAAATCTTGAATCATATAATTTTGGTTCTCAGGAACATATATTAAAATTTGAAATACAGTGTTCAACTGATAAACTGGAAGGTACTGCTAAATTACCTGTACCTGAGGTGGAAAAGAAGGAGGTTACACACATAAGCGTTCCCACAATTGAGACTGCTTATGAATGGAAAGAGTATATTTATATTTTGATTATCGTCTTGGTAGGTACCCTCGTACTTACCCTGATGAAACGAAAACCCAATTAGCGGGTGACCGCGAAGACTGGCTGCGCTGGCTTCGAGACGCGAGTCGAAACCATCGAGACAACCTTGTAAACAATCACCGAAAGGAGAGTGGTGAAGAGGGCGGTGAGGGCGTACTGGGAACCACCGTTCTTGGGGACCTTCACGACCTGGGTGATGACCCACCGAACGAAGTCCATCCAGGACATCGCCGCGGCGAAGGAGAAACCCGCGACCACGGAGTTGAGGGACTGAGTCTCAAGCTCAGCCGCGACGAGGGTGACAGTGTCCATAGCGGTATCGATAACGCCAGCCATTGTGTAAGTTTTATACTATAGTTGAGGAAAATTATTCTGGAAGTAAGTCCTCCTTTTCCAATTTTTTGTACTTTGTTTTCCTGAGTGTTTTTGTTTTCGTGAACATCGGTTCATCATCCGAAGAATCACTAGAGCTTGTATCCAGATCACAAGATTGTAGTTTATCACCCAAAAATGTCCATGAATCAGGCTCCCATGTGCTCATTACTATTAAGAGCATTTTTTAACATCTGTTCTGCCGGACTCTGGGGTTCCCAGCTGTGCCAACGATCATAGGCTTCATTCATTTGGATAAATTTGGGGTCACCCCCCGAGTACCTAACAAAGGTGGGGCATTCGCCTTCTGCAACTTCTTCAATCTCATCTTCTTCATCAGATTCCTCATCATCGTACACCTCTGGGAAGATGGAGCCAATCGTCTGACCGACTGTATTCATAGCACAATACTTGGATGCATATTCCATGTCTTCTGGAAGAATTACATCTCTTCCACAAGCCTTGCAATATTCAGCGGCCAAAATCATACTGTTTTCCATAACGGGCATCATGATGTCAATCATCGTGTTCATGTAGTTGGTGGCTTGGGTATCCCCCGCATCACCGAAACCAGTTTGCATGTTCATCTTTAGTGTTTAGTATCAAAAAGAGTTTGTGCAATTCCCTCGTGTACTCTAAGAACGTTATAGCTCTCGGCGTAGACACGAAATTGTCTGCTAAAATCGGGGCACGATGTCAGACTTAGGTTTACAATTTGCTCATTTACAAGACTGAAATTTACCTGCCCCGTTGGGTACCATTCTTCTGGCTGAAGTGCGAAACTGTAGGAATAGAATCGCCTAATAAGTTGGGTCTTTGAATGATGAATGGCTGCCTGAATGGCCTTTAGGAATATCACACTCCCAGTATCCTTGGTAATGATGTCCTGACCATCCAAACTGAGTGTCAGGTGGTCAAGGTTTTCGTAAAGTATGTACCTACCATCTTGTATATCAGAGGTATTGTCATAGTCGAAGGGTGTTACAAAATTACCAGCCGTGGTACCATCACCCGTGGTTCCCGTACGTTGAATGATAAAGTACAGCTCCTTCACTGGATTTACAAAATCTAGTTTGAATTTACCTGTATTTACACCCACATCTACATTAAATATATCCTGTTGAATTTGGGTTATGAGGTAGTCCTTCCTCGTGTTCTGAAGTAAAAATCTTTCTTCACAATCCAAAAATATAACATCCGCACACAAGTTAAAATCCTTTATTTCAATATCCTGTGATAAAGATATGTAATCACCATTTGTCTTATTTATAACAAGGTCCTGTGCATTTCTGATTTTAAACTCTACCTCCACTTCTTGTTTGGTAATTGCACATAGAGGTATAGCAAGTTCCGGGTGTTTATAAAAATAAAAAGGTAGGTCTATGTAAAATTCTTCATCCGTTACTGAACCCAACGAACCACGATTTATAAGTCCATTTGTAGAAACCCTCGAACCACCCGTTTGTAAAGGATATTTACCTATAAGTCTTTCGAGGGCATTCTGTTTTGTTTGGGTCACGTAGTGTTCAGAATATATTTGAAGATAATCACCAGACAAACGTTGAATGATTTTACCACCCACGATGAGATCTACATACTCTATGAGAGCATGACCCACAGATTCTATGTAGCACATATTAACTGTGGGTAACCTCGGTAGGGTAACCTTAAGACTCATGGTATTTAAGAGGTCTCCGAGGTTTTGTGGAACTGTAAAACGGGTCGTCTTTCCAAAATCACCCGAATTATCAGATTTTATATCAACATGTTGACTAGAAAAATTGGTATGCTTCTTAAAACCCTCTAAAAAATGTGTATAGTCTGGATTATCTGTAAAAAATATATCTTGGGGCCCTGATGACAGAAGTTGAACACGCCCAGCCATTACTATTATATCCACCTAAAATTTTAATCCGGCTAAACCACTCTCAATACTTAATATATTATAGTTTACTGCATATATTCGGGTATCGTTGGCTGTCACACCATCGTCAAATGGAATAATTTTAATTTTAAACAATTTGTGGGAAATACGACTCATATTGACCTGCCCCGTTGGATAATGGCGCTCTGGATAAAGTGAAAATGAATATATTCCAAATCTTTGGAATACATAGTTTGCTTCTTGCGTTGGTAGTTTGTTATCTAAAAGTGGACTATTGATGTAATATTTAAAGGGCTGTTCATATGTAAAAAACTTTCCACTTTGATTAAAAACAACCTCATTATTGAAACGAAGTTCTGCGCTAACAATTTCATTTGTGTCCATAGGAATGTTATTTAATTTATCAGTTTCCGATTGAGAAATAAATAAAAGTTCTTTGACTGGATGTTTAAAATTCAACATGACAGATTTCTCCACATCCCCAATTTTCATCTTAAATTGAGACATTTGTACTTGGGTGATAACATAGTCTATGGGTCGGGTCATGAGAAAGTTTCTCTCATCTTCACTTAAATATACCACATCTGTGTCCAACGAAAATTGCTTGATTACCCCAGAAATATCTCTTTCATACCTATCTTCCAAACCATCACCAAGAGCGTCATCACCGTCATTTAGACCACTAGGGTTAAAGTACTGGTTAAATGTCGTTTCACCACCAAAAACAAGCTCCTGTAAACGCCTAATTTTAATTCTGACCGACACCCGTTGTTTTGTCAGGGCGCATATCGGGATCGCGAGGGTGGGATTTCTATAGAAATAGAAGGGAATGTCCATGAAATATGTGTATGTCTGTGTATAAGGTAACTGTCTAAGATGTCCGTTTAAAAAGTACAACGTTTGGTTCACATCGTCGTCGGTGTTATGGAGTTGTTGATGCATACTAATGTATTCACCAGTTATCTTCTCGATAACCTGTCCACCTATGAGAAGCTCAGCATACTCCACCAGGTGGGATATAACCCCCGGGGACCACACGGATGAATTGGTGGGCAGTGCATCGGGTTGGGGATCTTCGAGTGTCACTTTCAGGGTCATATTTTTTATGAGATCCCCGGTATCCCCTGGAAGTGTACATTCTACCGTCCGACCAAATTGAATATCACCATCGAATTGGTTTTCTACATAATCTATGGAAAATTTAGTGTGCCTCTTGAAATTCATTAGGAAATATGAAAACTGTGGTTCACCAGTCAACCAACGGTCCTGAATACCAGTGGCAGCAAGTCTTAAACGACCAGCCATTCCTATTCTATATGAGTAAAATTTTGTGAAATAAAACGAGACACTACATTAGAATGAACCTTCAGTTGAGGAAATTCAAACCTGAAACGATCACAGATGACAGGGTTTGTGTGTTCATAGGTAAGCGAAATACGGGTAAATCAACTTTAGTAAAAGACATCATGTACCATAAAAAACATCTTCCAGCGGGGATTGTCCTTTCGGGGACAGAGGAAGGTAATCACTTTTATTCTGAATTCATTCCAGATCTCTTCGTCTATGGTGATTATGATAGAGATGCTATAGAGAGGGTCATGGCCAGGCAGAGAAAATTGGTGGGTGCTGGTAAACAAAACTGTGGAGCCTTCATGCTTCTAGATGACTGTATGTACGACTCTAAATTTCTAAAAGATACCTGTATCCGCCAGTGCTTCATGAATGGACGTCACTGGAAGATATTCTTCATGTTGACTATGCAGTACGTAATGGACCTTCCACCAGCACTTCGCGCCAATGTCGACTATGTCTTTATACTCAGGGAAAACATTATTCAAAATAGAGAAAAGTTGTACAAGTCCTTCTTTGGTATCTTCCCCTCCTTCGATATGTTCTGTAAGGTTATGGACGCATGTACAGAAAACTACGAATGCCTCGTGTTAGACAATACAGTAAAGTCTAACAAGATTCAAGATTGTGTATTCTGGTACAAGGCAACACTCAGGAAGAACTTCAGGGTTGGGGGACCAGAATTGTGGAGACTCCATAAGAAGATGTATAACCCCCGGCACCTTGAACAGAAGGAGGAAGATGCCAAGAAGGCCACCAAAAAAACGGCCCTAACAATTACGAAAAGGAAATAATTGCGTTTCTTACTTTCTTCAAAAACCGTACCATATAATAAATGGCTTCCCCCCAAGTGAATACATTGAATTTATCAGACAACGGTGATGGTATGGTTCCAATCAACACCAATCCAACTACATCATTTGTGAATAATCACCCTGAAAATAATATTCAGGGAAATAAAGAGACCATGGATTCTACACCAATTAATGATATTATGATGGAGCCCCCTATGATGACGGACGAGCCAAAAATGCAGGGTATGATGCCCCAAATGACTGCTCCCCAACCCCAGGGAAGTTATGCTCCACCAGCGGAGACCAAGGTTGAAAGCAAGAATCCCCTCAACCTCACTGATGATCAAATGACCGCCGCCATCGTCGCGGCGTGCACCGCCCTCGCTATTAGCAAACCAGTCCAAGATAAGTTGGCGACCTCTATCCCCAAGTTCCTTAACGAACAGGGGGGTAGAAGTATGGTTGGTCTCGCCTCCACTGGTGTGGTGGCGGCCGTCGTTTTTTACTTTGTGAAGGATTACATAGTTAAGCCTTAACGTTCCCATCCCAGGTTACTGTAGATGGAATTATCAATACCCGCAAAATATGTTATAAGAGCGCCACCGGCGAAAGTCGACATCAACAAGAAGGTTAAAATCTGCTTCTTTTTCCTGTCATCTTGGGTAGATTCCACAGCCGACTTGGACTTGTCCCAAATCCGGTTAATGAAATACATGGCTATCATAGACAACATTGTTGTCGCGAAGAAGAATATACGATCAACCGCGAGGCGGGGAATCGTGTTCACGATGAGACGGAGAACATTTGGTATAACCATAGTTAACCAGATAAGGTTGAACCAGTATACATTAGTGAATGTTGGTATCAACATCACACCAAATATAGCCAACCAATATGCTATGACTGAAACTAAAACACTCACGGGTGTTTTCATTTAATGTATCCCAAGATTATTTATCCTGAATGTGCTGACCACAGAACTTTGTCTTCTCTGGTATCTTTTCGTATATACCCAACTCCACACACATGTCCCTAAGTTCCGTGTAGTTCTTCCAAAATTCTGGGGAGTGGGAATATTCCTTGACCGTACAGTGAGCCAACTCATGGATGAGTACATGGAAAATCTCATTGGAATTTCCCTTGAGGCACACCACAATCTCACCACCCTTGTTTGTATTGTAGCCCACCGTATCCTTCATACGTGTATATCCTGTGATTGGGACGTGACGCACCAACATATGGAACTTTTCACTGTTGGTGTCTTCGAGGTGCTTCCTGAGAATACGATACTTCTCTTTGACCTCCTTAAACTCATGGGGTTCGTGGGTCTTCTGGAGTATCAGGATGTTGATGAGTATCAATGCAATAAACGCTATCATCTCTTATAAACAAAGATAAATTTACTATAGAACTCTGAGATTGGGTTTCCTGTGAGACCCTCCCAAAGTTCTAGTCTAAATCCCATCTCCTCTAAACTCGTGACAAGGCGATCTTTGTAGCATATAGGCTCCGGTTTTGGACCATCCGCATAGTATGGGGTATCCACCAAGTGTACAAACATCTTCTCACCATATTCTCCATACCCACCGCGTGTTAGGAAGTAGTTCCCATCCTCATCTCGGTAGGGTGTCCTAAACACAATCTTCTCAGAGTCTGGGATGATACCTATCAATTTTCCACCTGGTTTTATACGCTTCTTGATTTCCCGTAGAGAACTGAAGAAGAATTCCCTCGTCTTGTAGATGTAGTGTAAAGAAAAGTTGAAACACACCACATCGAACTTTCTATTCGGGCACTGGTGTATGTCACCCTCGTAGAAGTTCACCCGTAGGTGCATATTTTTCGCACGGGACCTAGCCTCCACTAGGGCCGATGGCTCTGGGTCACACATGTTTATATTGACCCCACACTTGTGCCATTTTTGAAGATCACCACCAAAACCACACCCAACATCCAGAATACACTGCCCCTTCTGAGCGACAGACTGTATCAGGGACCTCTTGGCATCATTGTGGTTCCGACGAATCTCTTCCATATTCAATTAACGGCTTAAAACTTTAATTTGAAATTAGAATATGAAACCGTTTATTAAATGGGTTGGTGGTAAAACTCAAATTATTGAAGAGGTCTTAGGTTTATTTCCTTCAAATATTACAAACTATCATGAAGTCTTTGTGGGTGGTGGGAGTGTTCTGCTATCTGTACTTTCGAGGGGTCTCGTCCACGGTAAAGTATTTGCATACGATCTAAATGGGTCACTCATCGCATTGTACAAGAATATCCAATCCACCCCCATAGAAGTTCACACCCACCTCACGAAGTTGTACGAAGAATATGAAGGTTGTTCTGGATTGGTGGTGAATAGAAAACCCCAAACCCTGGAGGAAGCCAAGGAATCCAAGGAGAATTACTACTACTGGGTAAGACAGAGATTCAATACAGAAAAGGTGGAGACACCCCAACGTTCAGCGATGTTTATATTCCTCAACAAGATGTGCTTTAGGGGTGTGTACAGGGAGGGACCAAATGGATTCAACGTACCTTACGGTCATTATAAAACCACACCTGCCCAAATTACCCTAGAGGAGCTGACCGAAGTGAGTGAACTCATCAAGGATGTTGAATTTAGACAGTGTGATTTTAGAGAGGCTTTTGAAAATATGGGGCGTGGAGACTTTACCTACCTGGATCCACCTTACGCACCTGAGACGAAAACATCCTTCGTGGGCTACACCAAAGATGGGTTTGGGTTGAAGGATCATGAGGAACTTTTCGAACTCACCAAGAAATCTGGTGTAGACTTTGTGATGAGCAACGCAAAGGTTGATTTAGTTGTGAACACATTTTCAGATTACAAAATTAAGGAACTAGAAGCACGTAGAGCCATCAATAGTAAGAACCCAGAATCTAGGACGACCGAGGTACTCGTCTCGTCATCCA
>Ga0102855_1000030_pt1 | contig 46296 bp, 46 predicted proteins | sample Colrivmet1370B02_FD_78450 | JGI IMG/M metagenome (GOLD analysis project Ga0102855, IMG submission 78450) | Estuarine microbial communities from the Columbia River estuary - metaG 1370B-02 | ecosystem: Environmental > Aquatic > Marine > Intertidal zone > Estuary | place: USA: Columbia River...
TGTGCATTATACAAAAATTTCAGAAATTGTAAAAAAAACTGCTCGAGAATTTAATTTACCCTATAACGAATATAAAACAACCCGAAGTGCAATACTTTCGCACTTTAGATTTTTAAAACAAATGGGGGTACAACCCATCTAAACAATAATCATGGACCAATTATCAGCTCGGATAAACAGTTTACCTGTTTCCGAAACGCTTTCCATGGCAGCTAAAGCCAGAGAATTAAAAAATAAAGGGATTGATATTATTGGCCTAAGCCTGGGTGAACCTGATTTTAATACTCCAGAATTCATTAAAGATGCTGCTATTCAGGCGGTAAAAGATAACTACAACTCTTACAGCCCTGTAGATGGATATGCTGATTTAAAACAGGCTATTTGTGCTAAATTTAAACGCGATAACAACCTAAACTATTCACCTTCACAAATTGTTGTATCAACAGGAGCAAAACAATCAATCGCAAATTTATGTATGGTGCTTTTAGATCCCGGAGATGAAGTACTCCTCCCTGCACCTTATTGGGTAAGTTATTCAGCAATTGCAACCTTAGCAGAAGCAACATCTATTATCATCCCTTCATCTATAGAAACAGACTTTAAAATTACCCCAGAACAGTTAGAAGCATTCATAACGCCTAAAACTAAATTGGTAATGTTTAACTCTCCAAACAATCCCAGTGGAACTATTTATACTGAGGCAGAATACCGTGCTCTAGGAAAAGTACTAGAAAAATATCCTAACATTTTTATTCTATCAGATGAAATATATGAACACATTAATTATGGAACTGAACATTTTAGTATAGCAGCAATTCCAGAACTATACGATCGCACTATAACAGTGAACGGTGTTGCAAAAGCCTTTGCGATGACAGGTTGGCGTATTGGGTATATTGGTGCCACTGATTGGATCGCCAAAGCCTGTAATAAAATGCAGGGGCAAATCACGTCTGGAGCAAATTGTATAGCACAACGAGCAACCATTGCTGCTCTGGAAGCTCCGGTCAGCAATATTCAGTATATGATTGATGAATTTGCAAAACGTCGTGTGATGATCATAAAACTTCTCAGCAGTATAGATGGCTTTAAGATGAATAAGCCACAAGGAGCATTTTATGTATTCCCTGATATTTCCTATTATTTTGGAAAAACGATTCAAGGAAAAACAATTTCTAATGCTTCTGATTTCTCTATGCTTCTTTTAGAAGAAGCTCACGTTGCAACTGTTACTGGTGAAGCTTTCGGAAATGAAGCTTGTATTCGAATTTCTTACGCTGCCTCGGTTGAAAATATTCAAGAAGCTGTAGGGCGTATTGCCAGTGTATTAAAATAAAAACTCTTCTGAAAAATTGCAAATAGCGATTTTTTTTATTGGACCTAATACAAAATTAAGAGAGCAAAAACATAAGCGTACTTTAACATTCTAATCATATATATGATATTTGAAGATTTAAAACTTGAAGATCCCATTCTGAAAGCCATAGAGAAACAGGGGTACACAAATCCTACACCCATTCAAGAACAAGCTATTCCTATTTTATTAAATGGACATGATTTATTAGGTGTTGCTCAAACAGGGACTGGGAAAACAGCTGCCTTTGGAATACCGATTCTAAACCACTTACTCAAAGAAAATAATACTGTCGGAAAACGAAAAATTAAAGCTCTTGTAGTTACACCCACTAGGGAGCTTGCTATACAAATTGCTGAAAGTTTTAGGGCCTACGGTCAATTTACCAACCTGCGAAATACAGTGATTTTTGGCGGTGTAAAACAATCTAAGCAAGTTGCCAGTCTCCAGCAAGGAGTTGATATTTTAGTTGCTACACCGGGACGATTATTAGATTTGATGAACCAAGGTTACATTTCCTTTAGTAACTTAAAATATGTAGTCTTAGATGAAGCCGATCAAATGCTTGACATGGGCTTTATTCACGATGTTAAGAAAATTATTGCTAAACTACCCCCAAAAAGGCAATCCTTATTTTTTTCAGCTACCATGCCCAAAAGTATTGTTGACTTGTCACAAAAAATGTTGGGTGATTTTAAAAGGGTAACTATAAAACCACAACAAGCGACAGCAGAAAAGGTTGAACAAGGTGTCTACTTTGTTAGTAAAAAAAATAAACCGAAATTATTAATACATCTTTTAGAGGGACGAAGTTCAGATTCTGTACTAGTATTCTCACGCACAAAACATGGGGCCAATAAAATTGTAAAAGTTTTAGATAAAGCTAACATCAAGTCGGCAGCAATTCACGGGAACAAATCACAGCTTCAACGTCAAAAAGCATTAGGAGCTTTTAAAGATGGATCTTTAAAAGTGCTTATTGCAACAGATATTGCGGCCAGAGGAATTGATGTAGATGATTTGGCCTTGGTAATTAATTATGACTTACCTAATGTTTCTGAAACCTATGTTCATAGAATTGGCAGAACTGGTCGTGCAAGTGCGAGTGGAATTGCACTTTCTTTTTGCATGGGAGACGAACGGCCTTATTTAAAGGATATTGAAAACCTTATCAAACAACAAGTGCCTCGAATGGGAGAACATCCTTTTTTGGAAGGTGCTGATGTAGTTGAGGGTTTACTATCAAAAAAACCACAAGCCCGAAATAAAAACCGCAATAAATCAAATAACACCCGTAACAAAAATCGAAATTGGAGATAAACCTTAAACAAAACTATAAACACTTAAAAAGTGACACAAGCTCCCCAAAAGTACAAATACATGAAAAATTGCATGATTATAATTGATTTTTTTAAGTAAATACATTAGTGCTCCCAGAGTATAAAAAATACCCCCCAAGAATAGAAGTTTTACTCCTTGAATAGGAAATTTTTCCATCAAAGGGTTAATAGCAAAAATAATTTGCCAACCCATAAGGACATACATAACAGTAGAAATTTTCTCAAACCTTCCAGTATAAAATAATTTTAAGACTATTCCAATCAGAGCAAAGGTCCAAGTAAAAATAAAAATATACCATCCTAAAGATCCTGACAGAATGATAAGTGTGAATGGGGTATAGGTTCCTGCAATTAAAACATATATGGCAGCATGGTCTAAAATGTTCAATTTTCTTCTCTGCTTGGGCTCTTTAGCTGCATGATAAAAAGTAGAGGCAGCATATAAAACTATCAAGCTAACTCCATAAACAACCAAACTAACTGGCTTCCAAAATCCTCCATAATCAAGTGATTTATAAATAAGTAAGGGTAAGGCAATACAACTAGATAATAATCCAAAAGCGTGGGTTAAAACATTCAACCGTTCTTCTTTTTCAGAATAGAGGTAATTTAAATCTTTACTCATGTTTTAAAAAATCAAATATGTATTTGTCGCTCCTTTAAATCCTGATAGTATAGCGCAAGGGTAGTATTGTGCCAAGGAATAACAGCAAAAACGCCAACAATAAGACACAATAAACCTAAAAGATACCATGGGATAAAACGCAAGTTTAGTTCCAATAATTCAATTTTATTGCCTTCGGTTAACTTCCAGCTTTTTTCTAAAGCGTTTTGAAAAGAAATATCGGGATCATCAACAATGATATAATAGGTCATAGAAAAACCCAAAGCTACTATGATCCCGGGAATAATTAACAAAACCATTCCAACAAGCGTAAGTAAAGTAATAATAGCATAGCACAACAACACAGTACCTAAAGGTTTAAATCCCTCAAATAAAAGTTCAAAACGTGTTTCTTCGCCTTTAACCAAATTCATAAAGAAAAAACACAAGCCTAATTGAAGGGGGCCTGCCAGTAAAAAACTTACCATCTCACCATAACTATTGAGTTCGGCAGGAAGGGCTACTGCCAAACCATAGGCCAAACAAACTCCAATGGCCAGAATCCAACAGGGCTCCAATAAAATCCTTGCCTTTCGCATTAATTGAAGTAAATCCATAATTAAATTTGATTTTAAGAATATATTCTATTAATTCTTTATGAATTGATAATCTTTTCTTGTTGATTAATTGACTCTTGGTGAATCGCTTTAAACACTCTTAAGATAAATTCTTCAGAAAGATTACGTTCCTGTCCCTCTAAAATCATTTTACCCAGAATCTCATTCCAGCGTTTATTTTGAAGAACTGCAACATTGTTATCTCTTTTAAGAGTACCTATTTCTACAGCAGTTTTCATTCGTTTTCCCAAGGTATCTAAAAGCGTTTGATCTACAACATCAATCTGAGCTCTTAAATTATTTAAAGAATGAAGATATGCTTCTTCTTCGTTTGTTTTCTTTCGAACTTTTAAATCCTTCATTATTTCGACCAAGCGCTTGGGAGTTACTTGTTGTGCCGCGTCACTCCAAGCATTGTCTGGGTCACAGTGAGTTTCAATCATCAAGCCGTCAAAATTCAAGTCTAATGCAGTTTGAGAAATATCTAAAATCAAATCTCGTTTCCCCCCTATATGAGAAGGGTCACAAATCATCGGTAAATCAGGAAATTTATTTTTCACCTCAATCGCAATTTGCCATTCAGGGATATTACGGTATTTTGTTTTTTCATAGGTTGAAAATCCACGATGAATTAAACCTAACTTTTTGATGTTTGCTGTATATAAACGCTCAACACCTCCAAGCCATAAAGCCAAATCAGGGTTTACTGGATTTTTTACCAAAACAATTTTATTTGTTCCTTCCAATGCATCTGCAATTTCTTGCATTATGAATGGACTAACCGTGGAACGAGCACCTATCCACAAAATATCAACATCATTATTTAGAGCTAATTTTACATGGTCTTTATTTGCCACCTCAGTAGCCGTCAATAGGCCAGTTTGTTCTTTTACTTTTTTTAACCATCCTAAACCAATAGCGCCCACTCCTTCAAACATACCAGGGCGTGTTCTAGGCTTCCAGATTCCAGCGCGATAAACCGTTACATCGGTGTCTTTCAATTCGTGAGCAATTTTCAATACTTGCTCTTCGGTTTCTGCACTACAAGGTCCGCCGATCACTAAGGGATGGTCTAAGCCAAAATCGGTTAACCATTGACGCATTTCTTTTTTGTTTTCCATGATTTAAATTATTGTTTGGTTATGTTTTTTTCGTTGATTCCTGCCAAAATAGTTTTAATTGTATTGGTGTTTTTTAGTTGTTTGAAAAGTTGATCATAATCATCAGACTCTAAGAGACGTTCAAAATGTTCCAAATTAGAGATGTATTCTTTTAAAACCTCTAGTATATTTTCTTTATTCTGTTTGAAAATAGGGGTCCACATATCAGGTGAACTTTTTGCCAGTCGAACAGTAGAGGCAAATCCACTCCCCGCCATTTTAAAAATAGCACGTTCATCTTTTTCTTTTTCAATTACAGTCTTTCCTAACATAAATGAGGAAATATGGGATAGATGGGAGACATAAGCAATATGCTTGTCATGTGCTTCGGCGTCCATCTCATGTATTTCCATATTCATATTCCTAAACCACTGAACCGCCCATTCCAGAAGATCAGGGCGCGTTTTATAGGTTTCACACAAAATCTGAGCTTGTTCCATAAATAATTCTGCAAAAGCAGCAGAAGGACCAGAAAATTCTGTTCCTGCAATTGGATGTGTTGCTAAAAATTGATTGCGTTTGGGGTGTAATTCTATATGCTTACATATAGCGGATTTCGTTGACCCGACATCTATTAATAAAGCATTATCATTAATCTGATCCAAAAGGGGTAGTGCCAAAGCAAGACATGCATCTACGGGAATCGCCATTAAAATAACGTCCATAGAGGCATAATTGTCAACCTCAAGAGGATGGTCTATAATTCTTAAATTCAATGCTTCCTCCATGTGTTTTGGATTATTATCTTGTCCATAAAGACTTACCCCAACATTGAATTTTTTTGCTGCTAAAGCAAAAGAACCGCCAATTAGACCCAAACCGATTACACCTATTTTCATGATTCAAAACGTTTTATTGCTTCTTCAATTGTGGCTTCTGGAACGCACAATGAAAATCGAATATATCCCTCCCCTTGACTTCCAAAAATAGTTCCTGGTGTGATAAAAACATATTGCTTCTGTAAAATTTTTTCGATAAACGTTTCAGAATCTACCACTCCTTTTGGCAACTTTGCCCAAACGAAAAGACCAACACTTTTTGGATCAAATTTAGCTCCTACTTTTGTAGCTAATTTCTCAACCAACTTTCGGCGTTTACTGTAAATAGTATTCAGACTTTCAAACCACGAAACGTCTACATTCAAAGCAGCGATTGCCCCTTGTTGAATTCCAAAAAACATTCCAGAATCCATATTGCTTTTTACTTTTAAAACGGCTTGTATTATTTCTGCTTTCCCACATAACATACCCACACGCCAGCCTGCCATGTTAAATGATTTACTTAATGAATTTAACTCTACAGCAACTTCCGTCGCTCCGGGGCGAGATAAAATACTTTGTGGTTTTTGAGTCAAAACAAAACTGTAAGGATTGTCATTTACTAATAAAATATTACGTGCTTTCGCCCAAGCGATTAATCGGTCAAAGGTTTCTGCTTGAGCTTCTGAGCCCGTTGGCATGTGGGGATAATTAATCCACATGATTTTTACTCGAGAAGTGTCCAGCGCTTCCAGGGCCTCAAAATCAGGTTGCCAATGGTTAGCAGCTGTTAAATTATACAATACAGGCTCTGCTTCCACAAGTTTAGTAACCGAAGCATAGGTGGGATATCCAGGATTAGGAAACAATACCTGATCCCCTTTATTTAAAAAAGCCATCGAAATATGCATGATCCCCTCTTTGGAGCCCATCAAAGGAAGCACCTCTGCATTAGGATCTAAAGTAACCTGGTAATGATTTTGGTAAAAATCAGCAATCGCTGAGCGTAATTCTGGAAGCCCTTGATAGCTTTGATACATGTTCGCTCTGGGATGTTCCATTGCTATGGACAAGGCATTGACTACTTCCGGATGGGGTGCCAAATCGGGACTTCCAATACCCATATTGATTACAGGATGTCCTTGTTGAATCATCTGGGATACTTCCCGCAACTTGTGGGAAAAATAGTATTCCTGAACACTTTCTAAACGCTTTGCAGTTGCTATCATCTTGTGTGTTGAGCGTATTCGCCTAAAATTTTAAATTGTGATGCCATAATGGTAATTAACTTTCGTGCCTTATCGTAAAATTCGAATTCATCAAAAGTTACATCTACGAAAAAAGCATATTTCCCCGGGGTTTCAATCACAGGTAAAGATTGAATTTTGGTGAGATTGAGCTGACAATCGCTCATAACATTTAAGACTGCAGCCAAACTTCCACGTTGATGATCTAAGGTGAATTTTATAGCCGCTTTATTGATGTTTTTTTGAGAAACTAAACTTCCTTTTTTCTGAATAATCACAAAACGAGTTACATTATTTTTAATGGTTTGAATGGAAGAGGCTAATACTTCTAGGGCATATAAGCTTGCTGCTTCTTTGCTAGCAATTGCCGCTATTCCAGAAATTTTATGCTCTGATATACGTCGGGCTTCATCGGCCGTATCTTCTGCTTCTACCAAGCGAATGTGCGGATAGTCTTTGAAAAAACCTTTACACTGCAACAAAGCCATAGGATGTGAGTGCACTTCCTTAAGATCAGCTAAGCTCTGCCCAGGTAAGGCCATCAAATTATGATGTATACTAAGTGAATACTCGCCCACGATCTGAAGATCATTTTGATCAATCAGTGCGTAATTAGGAATAATAGATCCCGCAATAGAGTTTTCTATCGCCATCACCGCCTGATCAGCAGAATTATCCATCAGTGCATTAACGGTTGCGTCGAAAGTTTCGCATTCCATCAAAGACAAGTTCTTCCCATAGTAACTATTTGCTACCGCATGGTGAAAAGATCCTTTGACTCCTTGAATCGCTACATTTGTGTTTTCTTTCATTTTTTCCAAAAAAAAAGTCCTGATAAATCAGGACTTTTTTTTATATTATATTCTAAATACTATAAAGTCCTGTCTGCTTCCAAATAGAAGTAGTAAAAATTATTGTAGTAAAAGAAAATTGTATTCATAATAACTTAAATCACAACAAAAGTAACATTGCTTTTGTCAAAAACAAATTTTTAGGATTTTTTTTATTTAAACTAGTTTAAATTTAATGCCTTTAAGGCTAATGTCATAAAAAATATTTTTAATAATCCCCGGTGAAGCCAAACAAATAAAATAAGGTGTGACTATTGAAATTCAATAGATTAAAATACTTAATAAGAAATAGACACCTTTTCTCTCTCATATCGATTAATAAGAATCCTATTTTTTTATATCGGGTTATTTATGGATTTTAGTACTTTGAAACCAACTTTTAAGAATGAAAAATCTTCATCTTTATAACATTCTTATTCTCAATTTAGGGATGTTATGCATTAGCACATCTGGACCCCTGGGTCGTTTTATCCCTCTACCGCCTCCATTGATTATTTGGTTTAGAGCCATTGTTGCCTTTCTTGTTTTAGGGGCGTATTGTTATATGAAAAAAGAAAAGATTAGAATAGGATTTGCAAAAAACAGATACACTATAATTTATAGCGGGACCTTACTCTCCCTTCATTGGGTCACTTATTTTTTTGCTTTACAGTGGAGTGGTGTTGCCGTTGGGATGTTATCTATGTTTACTTTTCCTATCATCACCGTTTTTCTTGAGCCACTATTCTTTAAAACAAAACTCCACCCCATTCATTTGCTTTTTGGATTCCTCATTTTAGTTGGTATTTATCTGCTCGTCCCTGCCTTTGATTTTGAAACCAAACAAACCAAAGGGCTTTTTATGGGTTTATTCTCGGCTTTGGCCTATGCCCTTAGAAACTTGATTATTAAAAAAAGAACTGAAAAAATCAATGGCTCTTTACTAATGTTTTATCAAATGGGAATAACCATCCTTGTTCTTTTTCCTGTGGTATTAATTTATCCAATTGACACCTTATCAGCACAAATTCCCTATTTATTATTTTTAGGCCTCGTGACTACTGCTATTGGACACACCTTGTTTCTAAATAGCTTAACCTATTTTACGGTCGCCACGGCAAGTATCATGAACAGTATTCAACCCATTTTTGGGATTCTCTTTGCTTTTTTCTTTTTAAACGAAATTCCCCCAGCCACTAGTCTTATTGGAGGAGGAATCATTTTAATAACCGTTATCATAGAAAGTTTACGATCCCGTAAGATTTAAAAAAACAAACCACTTATCTTTAAATAAAAAAATAAATGTCGCTTCTTCTACAAAACGTTTCCAAAAGCTACGGTGCCGTAAAAGCATTAAAAGGACTCTCGATTGAATTAAAAAAAGGAGAAGTGGTTGGCTTATTAGGACCTAATGGAGCTGGTAAATCTTCTCTCATGAAAATCCTAACAGGATATTATAAAGAGTGGGAAGGGGAAATTTCTTATGATGGCCTGGACTTAAAAATCGATTTACAAAATATTCAAAAACAGTTAGGCTATTTACCTGAAAACAATCCCTTGTACGATGAAATGTATGTGATAGAATATTTAAAATATGTGGGCAGTCTCTACAAGCTTAAAAATCCACCTTATAAAGAAACTCTTGAAAAAACAGGGCTTCTAGACCACCAACGCCATAAAATTCAAACACTTTCCAAAGGCTATCGTCAACGAGTAGGCTTGGCCGCTGCTTTAATACACGATCCACAACTACTAATTTTAGATGAACCTACCACGGGCTTAGACCCCAATCAACTCGTCTCCATACGGAAATTAATTCGCGAGTTGGGAAAAGATAAAACCGTCTTACTCTCCACCCATATATTACAAGAAGTGGATGCGCTTTGTGATCGAGTGATTATTATCAATAAAGGTGAAATTGTTTTAGATCAAGCTTTAGAAGAATTGCGAAATAAACAAGAACAAATTATTGAAGTGAGTTTTGATTATCGTATCGAAGTAGTTGCTTTAGAGAAACTTCCAAATATCCAAAAGGCAGTTAATACTCATGATTTTGATTACGAATTATACATCAACGGAACCCAAGACATGCGACCTTCCGTCTTCGATTTTGCTCATGATAATGGATTAAAAATTCTTAATCTTCAGTTCAAGAACGAAAGTTTAGAGCAATTATTTAAAAAATTGACGGCTTAGAACACCCCTTCAGCAATTTGCTTGATATTATCGGATTTTCCCATAGAGTAATAGTGCAAGAAAGGAACTTTAGAGGTCATTAATTCTTTACTCTGTTGGATACACCATTCCACCCCTACTTGTCGTACCGCTTGATTATTCTTACACTTAATAACTTCTTTAATCAAGGCTTCGGGTAGATCTACATGAAAACGGTGAGGAATAATGTTGAGTTGTTTTAGTGTAGAAAGCGGTTTTAATCCCGGAATTATAGGAACCATAATTCCCTCAGCTCTTGCTTTGTTCACAAAATCAAAAAACTTTTGGTTGTCGTAAAACATTTGAGTTATTACGTAGTCCGCTCCTGCTTTAATTTTTTTATTTAAAAAATGCAGGTCACTTTCCAAGCTAGGTGCTTCCATGTGCTTTTCTGGGTATCCAGCGACGCCAATACAAAAATTCGTCGCATGAGAATTCAATAGTTCGTCATCCAGGTAATTTCCTTGGTTGAGATCTACAATTTGATTCACCAATTCATTAGCATAGTTATGACCATCTTTATTGGGAGTAAAATATGTTTCTGATTTTACAGAATCTCCTCGTAATGCCACTAAATTTTCAATTTCTAAATAATCCAAATCAACCAAAAAATTTTCAGTATCCTCCTTGGAAAATCCACCACACAAAATATGCGGCACTGCATCTACCTTATACTTTCCCTGTATTGCCGCACAAATTCCTACAGTTCCAGGACGCTTTTTAATTACTTTTAATTCGAGTAATCCATTTCCACTATCTTTATAAACATGTTCCTCTCGATGATATGTAACGTCAATAAAAGGAGGGTCAAACTCAATCAAATCATCGATAGAATCAAATAAAGTGTTGATGTGCTGCCCTTTTAGTGGGGGGAGTATTTCAAAAGTAAATTGAGTCTTACCTTTTGCTTTAGCAATATGTTCTGTTACTTTCATCTAGTCTTCTATTAAATTAGGATTCAACCATTTTCGGGCTTCGTCCAATGAAATTTTTCTTCTCTGGCTGTAGGATAACAATTGATCTTCTTTTATTCTTCCTAAACCAAAATACTTAGCTTCAGGATGTGCAAAGTAATATCCAGAAACTGCTGCTGCTGGCCACATGGCTAAACTTTCAGTAAGGGTTACTCCTATTTCTTCTTCCACCTTTAAAAGATCCCACAGGGTCTTTTTCTCCAGGTGATCAGGACAAGCAGGATAACCTGGAGCGGGGCGAATTCCTTTATATATTTCACTAATTAATTCTTCGTTGCTCAGTTTCTCCTCAGAGGCATATCCCCAATTTTTTTTTCGTACTTTCAAGTGGAGGTATTCTGCAAAAGCTTCTGCCAGGCGGTCTGCCAAAGCTTTAATCATGATGGAATTATAATCATCATTTTCCTCTTCGAAAGCCTTTGCTTTTTCAGAAGCTCCAAAGCCAGTACATACACAAAAAGCACCCATATAATCCTTCACCCCTGTTAGTTTTGGAGCAATAAAATCTGCCAAAGCAATATTGGGTTGATATTTTGTTTTTTTTAATTGTTGCCTTAGGGTGAGCCAAGTAGCTTGAACCTTTTCTCTGTTTTCATCAGCGTAGATTTCAATATCATCACCGGTTGCATTTGCTGGAAAAATTCCAAAACGGGCTTTGGCCGTTAGCCATTTTTCTTTGACGATTTTCGTAAGCATTTCTTTGGCATCGGCAAATAAACTTTGTGCTTGTTCCCCCACTACACTATCTGATAAAATATCAGGGTACTTACCATGTAAATCCCACGAACGGAAAAAGGGAGACCAATCAATAAAAGGAACTAGCTCTTCTAAAGGAAAATCTGTAAGTGTAACGCCTCCTAATGTTTTAGGAACAGTTGGCTTAAATTGATCCCAATTTAATGGTAAAAAATTCTGTTGTGCCTGCTGATAAGTCAAATACGTTTTAGAAGAAGTACGTTCTAAAAATTTTTCTTTAAACACCTCATAATCTTCTCTAATTTTTAAAATGTAAGGATCTTTTTTATCCTTTTGCAATAAATTACTAACAACGGAAACAGCTCTAGAGGCGTCATTGACGTGTATTACAGGTCCTTTAGAAACAGGAGCAATTTTAACTGCCGTATGGGCTTTTGAGGTGGTAGCCCCTCCAATCAATACCGGAATTTTTATATCCTGACGGTCTAATTCTTTTGCCAAATAAACCATCTCATCCAGGGAAGGCGTAATTAAACCTGAAAGACCAATAATATCTACTTGCTCTTCTAAAGCACTCTTAATAATGACTTCTGGGGGAACCATAACGCCCAAATCTATGATCTCATAATTATTACACGCCAAAACCACACTCACTATATTTTTCCCAATATCGTGAACATCACCTTTCACCGTAGCCATCAATACTTTCCCGGCAAATCGAGTACCATCATTCTTTTCGGTTTCAATAAAGGGTTGTAAATAGGCCACTGCCTTTTTCATTACCCTAGCCGATTTTACTACTTGAGGTAAAAACATTTTTCCTGCACCAAAAAGGTCCCCCACCACATTCATTCCATCCATTAATGGACCTTCAATTACTTCAATTGGACGACCGGCTTGTTTTCTTGCTTCTTCAGTATCTTCAATAATATAGGCATCAATTCCTTTAATCAAGGCATGAGTAATTCTACTTTTTAAGTCTTTTATACGCCATGAGTCATCTTGCTTTTTCCCTTCTTTTCTAACGGAAACTACATTTTCAGCATATTCTAAAAGACGTTCAGTAGCATCTTCCCTTCGGTCGAGTAAGACATCTTCCACATGCTCCATTAATTCTTTGGGTACCTCATCATACACTTCCAACATTGAAGGATTTACAATCCCCATATTCATTCCATGCTGAATCGCGTGATATAGGAAAGAAGCGTGTATGGCTTCACGAACCGTATTATTTCCCCTAAAAGAAAATGAAACATTACTCACTCCTCCGCTCACACTAGCATGAAGTAAATTTTCACGTATCCATTTTGTTGCATTAAAAAAGTCAAGTGCATTTTTTCGGTGCTCATCCATTCCCGTTGCTACTGGAAAAATATTAGGATCAAAAATAATATCCTCAGGGGCAAAATCTACTTTATCAACTAATACCTCATAAGAACGTTTACAGATTTCAATACGTCGTTCCAAAGAATCCGCTTGACCATCTTCATCAAAAGCCATAACTATCACCGCAGCACCATATTTTTTAATGGTTGTGGCTTGGGAAATAAAATTGGCTTCCCCTTCTTTTAAGCTGATGGAATTAACCACACTTTTCCCTTGAACTACCTTCAGTCCTGCCTCAATGATTTCCCATTTAGAACTATCAATCATCACTGGAATACGTGCAATATCGGGTTCGGCAGCCATTAAATTGAGGAATGTAGTCATGGCTTGCACCCCGTCAATCATTCCTTCATCCATGTTTACATCAATAATCTGAGCCCCTCCTAAAACTTGCTCACGAGCAACCTCGATTGCCTCATTATAATGATTTTTTTCTATTAAACGCAAAAACTTTCTAGATCCAGTAACATTGGTCCGTTCTCCAATATTGACAAAATTAGTGGCCTCAGAAATAACCAAGGGCTCTAAGCCCGATAACATTAAAGATTTACGTTCTTCCTTAGACATCCAACAATTGTTTAGGGTTTCTAGGCGCATATTTTTTGGCTACATCCGCTATAAGTCGAATATGATCTGGTGTGGTACCACAGCACCCTCCAATTATATTTACTGTATTTTGCTTCAGATAATCCTCAATTAAAACTTGCATTTCTTCAGGAGATTGATCATAAGTACCAAAGGCATTAGGCAGGCCCGCATTGGGATGTGCAGAAATATACAAATCACTTTGATTCGCTAATCTTTTAACATAAGGTAATAATTGATCTGCACCCAAGGCACAATTGAATCCAATGCTTAAAATAGGAATATGATTCATAGAAATTCGAAAGGCTTCAACGGTTTGTCCAGAAAGTGTTCTTCCACTGGCATCCGTGATCGTTCCACTCACCATTATGGGAATATCAATTCCGCGTTCTTCTTTAATTTCATTGATTGCATATAAAGCTGCTTTGGCGTTTAGGGTATCAAAAATAGTTTCCACTAAAAGCAAATCGGAACCTCCGTCTACAAGTCCAATGACTTGTTCTTTGTATGCAGTTACCAGTTCATCAAAAGAAATGGCTCGATAACCCGGATCATTTACATCGGGTGACATACTCGCAGTTTTATTAGTAGGACCAATAGAACCAGCTACGTAACGTGGTTGATGTGGTGTTTTTTCTAGATATTCTTCACTTACTTCTTTGGCAATTTTAGCACTTTCGTAATTCAGCTCATAGGCCAGGCTTTCCATCTGATAATCTGCCATTCCAATAGAGGTGGAAGAAAAGGTATTGGTTTCTATAATATCTGCTCCAGCGTCAAAATAATTTCTGTGGATTTCTTTAATAATTTTGGGTTGTGTAATAGAAAGAAGATCGTTATTTCCTTTCAAAATAGCTGGGTGATCTACAAAACGTTCCCCTCGAAAATGTTCCTCTTCTAGACTATGATTCTGAATCATGGTTCCCATGGCACCATCTAAAACTAAAATATATTTTTCTAACTGTTTTACTATACTCATTATATTTTACTTAATGCGTTTTAAGATCATGCCAAGTACTTGGAACACTCCATCAACTTTCTAATAGCGTTCTTTTCAAATTTCTTGCTCATATTGCCGCTCCATTTAGTATGATATGATGATTAATTTTAGCCGTTGGTTCTAAAGTTTTAGAAACGGAACAATATTTTTCAAAAGATAATTGAGCTGCTCGTTTAGCCTTTTCGGCGGAGAAATCTCCTTCCAAATGAATTGTAATATCGATTTGATAAAACAATGCTGGGACAGCCCCTTCATGACGTAAACCTTCCACTTCCATTTTCAAAGAAGTTGGATTTATTTTTTGTTTGTTTAAAATAGCGACAATATCTATGCTACTGCAACCGGCAACTCCCATTAAAATTAATTCCATTGGGCTTATACCCTGAACTTCTCCCGTAGTTTTTGATTTATTATCTAACAAAACTTGATGTCCGTTTGGGTTAGTGGCTTGAAAAAGATAATCTTTGTTTACACGTTCTAAGGCTATTTTCATTTATTTATTTTTAACGTTAAATATTGGATTGAATATTTGGGCTACAGCTTCATTTTCGATTAAAAAAGCATCATGCCCATGAATGGATCGAAGTTCATGATAAATAACATTTCCTTTAACTTGCTTTGCTAATTGAGTTGTTTTCTGATCTTCATCGGCAATAAAAAACAAATCGCTATCAATGGCAATCAAGTGAATTTCAGCAGTGATTTCTTTAATAATTTCAGTTATACTTTTTCCAGATCTTTCAACATTTATAGTGCTTAATAGATGGTTCATCATTTTATAAGTTTCTATGTTAAAACGCTTGGCTAATTTATTACCATGATGTAGTAACCAACTTTCTATATTATAAATTCCTTTCTCTTCATTGCGCGTTCTTCCAAATCTAAATTCAAACGACTGAGGAGTTCTATAGGTTAGCATTGCATGAATCCGGGCATCCTCAACAGGATTCTTAGAATTTTGTAAAATTCTTTTTTGCAAAAATGTATTGGCAATTATCCAATCATTGGCTTTCCAGTCGGATGCTATAGGAATTAAATATTTTGTTAATTCAGGAACTAATGCTGCCATTTCCCATGCAATTCCTCCACCAATAGATCCACCGATTAAGGCGTACAACTTATCAATTTTTAAAATTTTAAGTCCTTTAATAAATATAGAGGCAATATCTCCTGTATGAAAATCTTCAGGATTGGAAAAAGTTTGCTGCAAGGTTCCATTACCTGGAATATTGAATGCTAAAATGGAATACTGATGAGTGTCAATTGTTTTTCCATATCCAATAATTTCATTCCACCATCCATTCTCTCCCGTAACTTGTGAGTCCCCTGTTAGAGAATGATTGACCAATACAACGGGAGAACTTCCTATGGCTTTTCCAAAATGCTGATAATGCAAATTAATAGAGCTATAAAAAGCTCCCGTCGATGTGGTAAATTGAGAAATCGTAAGAGTTTTGATTTCCATCAAATTAGACTATAAATGAGTAAAAGCAATCTCTAAATCCTCTATTAAATCTTTAACATCCTCTAATCCAACTGAAAGTCGAATTAAATCTTGAGTTACGCCAGTTGCTTTTTGTGCTGTCTGGTCTAACTGTTGATGAGTGGTACTTGCAGGGTGAATAATTAATGACTTGGTGTCTCCAATATTAGCTAAAAGCGAGAAAATTTTTGTGTGATCAGCTACTTTTTTACCTCCCTCAAAACCAGATTTTAATCCAAAAGTTATAATTCCACTTTGTCCTTTAGGTAAATACTTTTGAGCCAAATCGTTATATTTTGAAGTTTTTAATCCTGGATAGTTTACCCAAGCAACTTCTTCTCTTGTAGAAAGCCAAGCTGAAAGTTTTAAGGCATTTTCAGAATGTTTCTTCATTCGAATATCTAAAGTTTCAATTCCTTGAATCGTTTGAAAACTATTAAAGGGACTAGGGGCACTTCCCAAATCTCGTAACCCTTCGATTCTAACTTTGGCAATAAAAGCGATGGCACCTAGAGCTTCATGATAGTTTAATCCGTGGTAACTTGGATTTGGTTCAGTAAACTCGGGGAATAGTCCATTTGCCCAATTAAAAGTTCCTGCATCAATAATTATACCCCCTAAAGAAGTTCCGTTTCCAGTTAAATATTTTGTAAGGGAATGTATAACAATGTTTGCCCCATATTCAATTGGATTTAATAAAGCAGGTGAAGCAACTGTATTGTCAACAATAAAAGGAACTTTAGCCGCTTGAGCTTTTTCAGAAATGACTTTTAAATCTAATACGTCTAATTTTGGATTTCCCAGAGACTCTGCAAAAAATGCACGAGTATTGGGTTGAACTGCTTTTGAAAATTCTTCTGGAGAATCTGGATCTACAAAGGTAGTTGTGATTCCAAAACGAGGGAGAGTATTTGCTAACAAGTTATAGGTTCCGCCATATAGACTACTAGAAGCTACTATATGATCTCCATTTTTCAAAATCACCATTAGGGTGGTTGCTATGGCAGCAGTACCAGAAGCTGTTGCAACTGCAGCTACACCACCCTCTAGTGCTGCTAAACGTTGTTCTAAAACGTCATTGGTAGGATTGTTTAAACGAGTATAAATGAATCCAGGTTCAGCCAATGAAAATAAATTTGCTGCATGCTCTGAATCTTTAAATACATAGGATGTGGTTTGATATATTGGGACCGCTTGGGTACCTTGACTGTTGGCTGAATCATGTCCTGCATGTAAAGCTTTTGTTGCTAATTGTGTACTCATAATTGAAATGTATTTTTAATTGTTTCTAAATAATCTAATTTTTCCCAGGTGAAAAGTTCTACTTCCTTCGATACTTTTCCGTTGTAGGGAGATTCAAACGTTTTGTTTATAATAAGAGGCTGGCGCCCCATATGACCGTAGGAAGCGGTTTCTAAATACATAGGATTTCTAAGTTTTAATCGTTGTTCTATAGCATAGGGACGCATATCAAATAAAGCTGTCGCTTTTTCAGCAATCTCAGCATCAGAAAATGACACTTTTGCTGTTCCATAAGTATTGATATTAATTGAGGTGGGTTCAACAACACCAATGGCATAGCTCAATTGAACCAAAATCTCATCTGCAACACCTGCAGCGACTAAATTTTTAGCCATGTGACGTGCCGCATAGGCAGCACTTCGGTCAACTTTACTGGGGTCCTTTCCGCTGAAGGCTCCACCTCCGTGGGCCCCTTTTCCACCGTAAGTGTCTACTATAATTTTACGCCCTGTTAAACCAGTATCCCCATGAGGACCTCCAATTACAAATTTCCCTGTGGGATTTACGTGATAAGTAATATCATTTCCAAATAGAGTTTGTATTTCTTGAGGTAGAGTGTTCTTTAGTCGTGGAATTAAAATAGAAATAACATCTGCTTTAATTTTTTCTAACATAGCGACTTCATCCGAATTGAAATCATCGTGTTGTGTTGAAATAACTATGGTGTCTATTCGTAAAGGTTTGTTGTTATCATCATATTCAATGGTAACCTGAGATTTTGCATCGGGGCGAAAATAGGTAATTTCTATATTTTCTCTTCTCAACGCTGCATGTTCAATTAAAATCTTGTGTGAAAGATCTAAGGCCAAAGGGGAAAAAGATTCGGTTTCTGTTGTTGCATAACCAAACATGATTCCTTGATCACCTGCGCCTTGAGCTTCTTTTTCTTCTCGATCAACACCACGATTGATGTCTTGAGACTGTTCATGAATTAATGAAATCACCCCACAAGAATCTCCACTGAACTGATATTCTCCTTTAGTATAACCAATAGCATTAATGGTTTCACGCGCAATAGATTGTACATCAAGATAGGTGGCACTTTTAACTTCACCTGCTAATATTACTTGTCCAGTAGTTACAAGTGTTTCACAAGCAACTTTACTTTCGGGGTCAAAGGCTAAAAAGTTATCTAATAGTGCATCACTAATTTGATCAGCAATTTTGTCTGGGTGTCCTTCACTTACAGATTCTGAGGTAAAAAAATATGGCATTTAAATGTTGCTTTTACGGAAGGATTTAAACGGTTGTTTAATAAGCAACACTGTTTTAGCAATTTTTATCGAGGCTGCAATCAGTCAAATCCTTCCTCGTTTAACACCACAAAAGTAAACTTTTTTTAAACAAACCCAAATATTTAACTTTTAAAAATCCTTTTTTTAATCTTTACTTCTCTTTTTTCTTTTCAAAAAAGCTACTATTTTGCAGTTAAATAAACAAACAAATAGATAATGCATATTGCAATTGCCGGGAATATTGGGGCAGGAAAAACCTCGCTAACAGAACTTTTGGCCAAACACTACAATTGGGAACCTCATTATGAAGATGTAATTGACAATCCTTATTTAGATGATTTTTATAATCATATGGAGCGTTGGTCTTTTAACCTTCAAGTCTATTTTTTAAAAAGTAGATTTGAACAATTACTTTCATTTAAAGAAAATAACAAAACTGTAATTCAAGACCGAACAATCTATGAAGATGCTCATATTTTTGCTCCAAATCTCAACGCTATGGGACTAATGAACCAAAGAGACTTTAATAATTATAAAGGGATTTTTGAATTAATGGAATCATTAATTCAAGGACCTGATCTTTTGATATACTTAAGAAGTTCTATTCCTAATTTGGTGAACAAAATTCACAAACGAGGTCGTGAATACGAAAGTTCTATTAGCATAGATTACTTAAGTAGACTGAATGAACGTTATGAAGCTTGGATTAGTAGCTACGACCCTTCAAAGCTTATTATTATTGATGTTGATTCCTTGGATTTTGTGGACAATAAAGAAGATTTATCTAAAGTGATTAATATTATTGATAATAAAATAAATTAAAAGACATAAAAAAAGCGGCTCAAATGAGCCGCTTTTTTTATGTTCAATTGAAAAATACTATTTTAAAATCAACTTATCAATTTCAGGAGTTAATCTGTCTATACCTTCTTTAACTTCTTGTAGACTTCCTGCCAAAGAAACCTCAACAGTCATAGTTTTATCTTCATTTTCAGCATTGATTTTAATCTTAAAATCTTTGGATGCAGGAACTACTAATTCTGTAGTCTCCTCATTTTCGATTGTATCCTTTACATAGCTTGAAACGGCATCACTACTCATAGCGATACTAGGTGCAATTACCAGTGCTACCACAGACATCAATTTCAATAAGATGTTTAAAGAAGGTCCAGAAGTATCTTTAAAAGGATCACCAACGGTATCTCCAACAACAGCAGCTTTGTGTGCATCAGACCCTTTTCTACCATCAGACTCAATCATTTTCTTAGCATTGTCCCAGGCACCTCCAGCATTTGACTGGAAAATTGCCATAAGTACACCACATGTTGTTACGCCAGCTAATAAACCTCCTAACATTTCTGCACCACCAATAAATCCAACAGCTACAGGTACTGCAATTGCTAATAATCCTGGTAATACCATTTCTTTTATAGAGGCATTAGTTGAAATTTCAACGCATTTTTGATAATCTGCTTTTCCATCTGCGGCATCAAAAATAGCACGGTCTTTATCCGTTGCTTTAGTCATGTCAGAATCGTATTTTTTCATTACAACAAGCGCAGCTTTTAATTCAGGAATATTTTTAAATTGACTTCTTACTTCTTCAATCATAGCCATTGCTGCTCTTCCAACAGCATTCATTGATAAGGCAGAAAATACAAAAGGCAACATCCCTCCTACTAATAATCCAGCCATAATTCGTGGTTGAGAAACATCAATACTTGTAACATTGGCAACTTTCATAAACGCAGAAAATAATGCTAATGCAGTCAAGGCTGCAGAAGCAATAGCAAAACCTTTTCCAATTGCAGCTGTAGTATTTCCAACAGCATCTAAGGTGTCGGTACGTTCTCTTACCTCACCAGGAAGCTCTGCCATTTCAGCGATGCCTCCCGCGTTGTCTGATATAGGACCGTAAGCATCAACTGCTAACTGAATTCCAGTATTTGCAAGCATACCTACTGCTGCAATCGCAATTCCGTAAAGACCTGCAAAATGGTGTGAAACTAGAATTGCTGCAGCGATTAATAAAATAGGAATCATTGTAGACATCATTCCAACACCTAACCCTGCAATAATATTCGTTGCTGCACCAGTTTCAGATTGTTTTACAATTGAATTTACTGGTTTAGAGCCAGTACCTGTATAATATTCTGTAATTTTTCCTACTCCTAAACCGGCAACAAGACCAGCAATAGTAGCTAAGAAAATTCCCATGGCCCCAAAGGGCAATCCTTCAATTGATTCAGGAATCATTGCATGGATAATAAAATATGAGGCTACTACCATTAATCCAGCGGATCCAAATTCTCCAACATTTAATGCAGTTTGAGGGTTTCCTCCCTCTTTGACACGAACAAAGAAAGTCCCTATAATTGACATAATAATACCCACTGCAGCTAATACTAATGGAAGATATACTGCACCAAGACCATTTAAATCTGGTGTAATAATAAAGGCTCCTAATACCATTGTACCAATAATTGAACCTACATATGATTCAAATAAATCAGCTCCCATTCCTGCAACATCTCCAACATTGTCCCCAACGTTATCAGCAATTGTGGCAGGGTTTAAAGGATGATCTTCTGGGATTCCAGCTTCAACTTTACCCACTAAGTCAGCACCTACATCAGCTGCTTTGGTGTAAATTCCACCTCCTACTCTTGCAAATAATGCAATAGAAGAAGCTCCCATTGAAAAACCTGTTAATACATTTAATACCATTGAAAGGTTATCAGCTCCAGGCCATATGTTTTGATAAATAGCAAAAAGACTACTTAGCCCTAACACGCCTAAACCAACTACGCCAAGTCCCATTACAGCTCCACCAGCAAAAGCAACTTCTAGAGCTCTGCCTAGAGAGGCTCTAGCTGCTTGTGTCGTTCTTACGTTTGCTTTTGTGGCAACGCGCATTCCAATAAATCCAGCTAGCGCAGAACAAACAGCACCTACTATAAAAGAAACTGCAACCATTCCATTAGATCCTTCTTCATTGCTTCCTTTGAAGTATAGAAGGATAGCTACAGCTACTACAAAAATTGAAAGAATTTTGTATTCAGCCTTAAGAAAGGACATGGCACCATCTGCGATATTCTTGGCAATTCTTGCCATTTTTTCATTTCCAACCTCTTGCTTGGCAACCCAATTGTTCTTAAAAAAGACAAATAGTAATGCCAGAATTCCAAAGGCAGGTATAAGTTTTATAATTAATTCCATGTTTAATTTTTTGTTTAAAAGTGTGGTAAAAATAGTAAAACAAACTCGGTTTCAAAATCTAATGAAGCTCAAAAAAAATAAGCCTTAATTCATTCTATAAGTTTTGAGGTAAAGTCTGAATTTTTTAATGATACATTACGCGTTTTATTGCTTTAATTACATCTTGATGATTAGGTAACCATTCCTTTAAAAGAACGGGAGAATAAGGAGCAGGGGTATCTGCCGTATTAATTTTTTCAATAGGTGCATCTAAATAATCAAAAATTTGATTTTGAACTTGGTAAGTGATCTCAGTAGAAATATTTCCAAAAGGCCATGATTCCTCTAAAATGACTAAGCGATTAGTTTTCTTAACTGACTCAAAAATTGAAGCATAATCTAGTGGTCTTATTGTTCTTAGATCAATAACCTCAACATCAATTCCTTCTTTGATGAGTTCATCAGCAGCGATAATTGCTTCTTTTAATATTTTTCCAAAAGAGACGAGTGTCACATCTTTTCCGGTACGTTTGATTTCTGCTACGCCAATAGGAAGAGTATATTCTCCTTCAGGGACCTCACCTTTATCACCATACATTTGTTCAGACTCCATAAAAATAACGGGGTCATCATCACGAATTGCAGATTTCAATAAACCTTTTGCGTCATAAGGATTTGAAGGAACAATAACCTTAAGTCCAGGACAATTTGCATACCAACTCTCAAAAGCTTGTGAGTGAGTTGCCCCTAACTGACCTGCAGAACCCGTTGGACCCCTAAATACTATAGGACACGGGAACTGTCCTCCTGACATCTGTCTAATTTTTGCAGCATTGTTAATAATTTGATCAATTCCAACTAATGCAAAATTAAAGGTCATATACTCAATTATAGGTCTATTCCCTGTCATTGTGGAACCTACTCCGACTCCAGAAAAACCTGCCTCTGAGATCGGGGTATCGATAACTCGTTTAGCGCCAAACTCATCCAACATTCCCTTTGATGCTTTGTAAGCTCCATTATATTCAGCTACCTCTTCTCCCATTAAATAGATGGTTTCGTCACGTCGCATTTCTTCACTCATTGCTTCTGCAATGGCTTGTCTAAATTGTAAGGTCTTCATGTATTTTATTCATTGAGGTGCAAATTTAATCAATAATTATCTATTAACTCAACTCAATAAAGAAGGAAAATATCCGTTTATAAAGATACATCTCAATTAAAAGTTCTTTTTTAATTAAAATATACATCGAATTTGTTCATGAAGTTAGTAAAAATAAACGTTAAAGGAATCTCATACAGTGAAACTCAGACTGGTGCTTATGCACTAATTTTAAAGGAAGCTGAAGGTGACAGAAAACTTCCTATTATTATAGGTGTTTTTGAAGCGCAATCAATTGCAATTGCTTTAGAGCATGAAATTAAACCGACCCGTCCTTTGACTCATGATTTATTTAAAAGTTTTGCCGAACGATTTTCAATTGTTGTAAAACAAGTAATTATTCAAAAACTGGTTGACGGTGTTTTTTATGCAAGTTTAATTTGCGAGCGCGATAAAATTGAAGAAATTATTGATTCCAGAACATCAGATGCTATTGCTTTAGCATTGCGTTATAAAGCACCAATATTTATTTACGACTCCATTTTAAAAAAAGCTGGATTTACAACAGCAGTATCTTCTAGAGAGAAAAAACTTTCTGAAGATAAATGGATTTCAGATTTTGATAAAGAACAAAACAAAAAAAAGGAAGAGATTAAAGACTTGAAAAAAATATCAATCTCTAAACTAAAAAATATGCTTAACGCCTCTGTTGCTAATGAAGACTATGAAAAAGCAGCACACCTAAGAGATGAACTCTCTATTCGTAAAAAATAAGCTATCCATTGTTAATTTTTTTTTATAACCTTTTATCTACTCAGGCTGATATATTGTTTAAATGCTACTATTTTTGAACAAATAAAAATTTGTGAAACAATATTTAGATTTAGTTAAGTTAGTTTACACCTCGGGAATAGAAAAAACAGATAGAACAGGTACGGGCACTAAAAGTATTTTTGGGCATCAAATGCGGTTTGATTTATCAAAAGGTTTTCCATTAGTTACAACAAAAAAAATTCATGTTAAATCTGTGGTTCATGAACTTTTGTGGTTTCTTAAAGGAACTACGAATATTAATTATTTAAAAGAAAATGGAGTGCGCATTTGGAATGAATGGGCAGATGAAAAGGGAAATCTAGGGCCTGTTTATGGACACCAATGGCGCAACTGGAATAGTGAAGGTATTGATCAAATAAAAGAAGTTATCAATACCCTTAAAACTAATCCCGATAGTAGAAGAATGCTCATTTCTGCTTGGAATCCAAGTGTGATGCCTGACACTAATAAATCTTTTGCGGAAAATATTGCTAATAACAAAGTTGCTCTTCCGCCTTGTCATGCTTTTTTTCAATTTTATGTTGCTGGTGGAAAATTATCCTGTCAGTTATACCAGCGCAGTGCAGATGTATTTTTAGGAGTGCCCTTTAATATTGCCTCTTACGCTCTATTGACACTAATGGTTGCCCAAGTATGTGGTTATCAAGCAGGAGATTTTATTCATTCTTTTGGTGATGTCCATATTTACTCAAATCATTATGAACAGATAGATGAGCAGCTCACAAGATTGCCAAAAAAATTACCAGTAATGCAATTAAACCCTGAAATTAAAAATATTTTTGATTTCACTTATGAAGACTTTGAATTACTGAACTATGAGCCGCATCCTTTAATTAAGGGAAAAGTGGCTATTTAACGATCGTTACTTTCTAATACATTTATCAAAGTATCTAATTCTCTCATTTGGTTATAATAATGAAAAGAAATACGAATTCCATTTCCTCTTAAGGCACAATGGATTTTATTCTTTCTTAACTTTTGATATAAAGACTCATTTCCAGGTATATTAAAAATACTACTATGGGACGGGCGTTCAATTACCCAAGGTGCTATTAGCTGTAATGAGACTAAACGTGCCTTAACAGCTGAAGTAATTTGTGCTTTTTGCTCCATTAAAGCTTTAAAATCTTGACGGTTAAATGCTTCTATAGCAAATCGTAAACTAGCAGTAGCAAGTATATTGAAGTGACCTTTAAAAATATGACTGTATAAAAAAGATGGTGTTATTTTGGTTTGCTCTAAATATTTTTCAGAAACTATTAAAACACCATTTCCAAATCCAGCCATTAGCCATTTATAGCCACTTCCAACTACTATATCAAAGGGAGCATTAGAAAAATTAAATGGGTGTGCTCCTAAAAACTGAGTTCCATCTCCTATTATTAATAATTTTGGATATTTTTCTTTTATTCGATTCAAAAATGAAAAGTCAATAAGTATCCCTGATGTATATTGAATTATACTTAATGCCAATACATCAATTTTATTTAAAGAAAGAAACGATTCTATAGATTCTTCTATAGTTGAACTTAGAGGAATAGTTTTTATCTCAAATTTATGTTCTGTAAAAGCTTCAACTAATGATGGATAATCCTCCTCTAAAACTAATATTTTACTCGTGCTCGGTAGAAAAGAAATTGCTTTTCTAATTCCTATTGAAAAGTTTGAAACTATAAAAGTATGTTCGGCTGGACTTCCAAAAAAATTAGAAATAACTCTGTGAGTATCCCGAAGAGAATCATATGCTTTTACTTTATATTCTCCACCGTCTTGAACGTAAACTTCTTCTTCTTTTCTTCTAAAAGCAGCTAATTCATTAGACATAGGGCCAACATATGCTGTATTTAAATATGTACAGTTTGTTAATAACGGAAGCGAATCTGAATACATAAGAAAAGAAGAAAGTGTATTTTTGTTGACAAATTTAATCTTTTCAAAAGATGAATGAAAAAGAAATTTCAAAAGATATAACCTTAATTGCTGCTACATCAGAAAACAACGCATTAGGCAAAGACAACCAGCTAATCTGGCATATCTCAGAAGACTTAAAACGCTTTAAAAGGTTGACTCAAGGTCATGCAGTGATAATGGGAAGAAAAACATTTGAGTCCATGCCAAAGGCACTTCCTAAACGCACGAATATTATTTTAACTAGGAATAGAGAATATACTGCAACTGATGCCTTCATAGCTCATACAATCCAAGAAGCATTGGCCTTTACTGGAGATGACAAACAGCCTTTTATCATAGGAGGTGGAGAAATTTATACTCTTTTCCTCGAAGTATCAAATACTATTGAATTAACTCGGATACATAATTCTTTTGAGGCAGATGCCTTTTTTCCAGCTATAGATACTACTAAATGGTTATTAATTACAGAAGAAAAAAATATGCCAACACAAGACCAGCCTTATACTTACTCTTATTTAACATATAAAAAAATATCTTAATGAACGCATTTGTATTTCCAGGACAAGGGGCTCAATTTCCTGGGATGGGAAAAGACCTATATGCTTCTGAATCTATTGCCAAAAATAGGTTTAAAAAGGCTAACGAAATATTAGGCTTTTCTATTACCGAAGTTATGTTTGGAGAAGATCAAGAAGCACTGAAACAAACACAAGTAACACAACCTGCTATTTTTTTACACTCTACAATATTAAGTGAAGTGATGGGAAATCGTTTTAATCCAGAAATGGTAGCAGGGCATTCATTGGGTGAATTTTCGGCAATGGTTTCCGCTGGTGCACTTTCTTTTGAAGATGGCCTTCGTTTAGTTCACGAAAGAGCATTGGCTATGCAAGCTGCATGTGATGAAGTACAAGGGACTATGGCAGCCATTATAGGTCTTGAAGACAATAAAGTTGAATCTATTTGCAAAAAGACACCGGGCATAGTTGTTGCGGCTAATTATAACTGTCCCGGACAATTGGTCATTTCTGGAGCAGTTGAAGCGGTCAAAAAGGCCTGTAAGGCACTTACAGAAGCTGGAGCCAAAAGAACACTATTACTTCCGGTAGGCGGAGCATTTCATTCCCCTTTAATGCAACCAGCAAAATCCAAATTGGAAAAGGCTATAGAAAATACAAGATTTAATAAGCCTAGTTGTCCGGTCTATCAAAATGTAACTGCTAGAGGATCATCTGATCCCGATCTATTAAAATCTAATTTAGTAGCTCAACTCACTGCACCTGTAAGATGGACACAAAGTGTGCAACAAATGATTTCTGATGGTGCTGTAAGTTTCATAGAAGTTGGACCGGGAAAAGTACTTCAGGGATTAGTTAAAAAAATTGATCGGTCTATGGAAACACAATCTGGAAGTTAACATATGATTTAATTGAGGATTTAGGCTAAAAAAGAGATTACATTTCGTGTAATAAATTTTATCTGCTCTTTTGTCAATTCTGAATGCATTGGAAGAGAAATTACCTCTTTTACCAATTGATTTGTGACTGGGAAATTATCTTGATTAACCTTAGGATCAGCATAGGCTTTTTGATTATGAAGGGGCACTGGATAATATACACCACATGGGATTTCATGATCATTTAAATACTGAACCAATCCATCTCTGTCAGCCCCTATAATTCTGAGAGTATATTGATGAAATACATGTGAAGTGCAGTCCCCTGATGTAAAGGGAGTTATAATATTTGGATGACCAGAAAGCAAGCTAGAATAATTTAATGCTGCTTCTTTCCTTCTTTCGTTATAAAAATCTAAATAGTTCAATTTTACTTTTAAAACTGCTGCTTGCAAAGAATCTAATCGTGAATTTACACCCACAACATCATGATAATAACGTTTATACATACCATGATTAACAATCCCTCTAATAAAATGAGCGAGATCATCATCATTCGTGAAAATGGCACCACCATCCCCATAAGCACCAAGATTTTTTGAAGGAAAAAAAGAGGTCGCTCCAACATGACCCAAGGCACCTGTTTTTATTTTATTTCCATCATCATAAGTATAGGTTGCTCCGATGCCTTGCGCATTATCTTCAATTACAAAAAGATTATATTTTTCTGCAAGTTTGTTTATGGCTTGCATATCAGCTGCTTGTCCAAAAAGATGCACAGGAATAATAGCTTTTGTTTTAGGTGAAATAGCCGCCTCAATTGCCTGAGGGTCAATATTAAATGTCTTAGGATCAACATCTACTAAAACTGGTTTTAATTGTAACAATGAAATAACCTCTACAGTTGCAGCAAAAGTAAAATCAGCTGTAATAACTTCATCCCCTGGCTGAAGCTTTAACCCCATTAATGCAATTTGCAAAGCATCTGTTCCATTGGCACAAGGAATCACGTGTTTAACTCCTAAATAATGCTCTAAATCTTCTTGAAACGCCTTGACTGCAGGGCCATTAATAAAGGATGTCGTACTTAAAACTTTATTGAAAGAAGTTTGAACTTCTTCTTTAATAAATTCATATTGGCCCTTTAAATCGACCATTTGTATTTTTTTCATCTAAATTTTTGCAATTTATTTACAAATATAAGTAGGTTTAAAAGGAATTAAACTATAGAATTAAATCGTTCTGGTATTTTTATAAGCGCGTGTCCTTTTAATGGAGCTGGTTTATTCCATGCAAACCAACTTCTTTTTTTCTGTAAAGTTTTCCGTCCTTTTTCAATAAAACTTTCTTGGTAAATAATCCCTTCTTTTAAAAGTCGATACAAATTAAAACGTCTTTCCAAATGATCTTTCCATCCAGCATCTTTTATTTCTTTATCTGAAGCCTTACTGTTAGCAGATAAATAGTCTACCAAACCAAAGTGAAAAAGATATAAATGATTGTCTATAGTATAATTTTTTCCTTTTACCCTATGAAATCCAGAGCCCCAAGTTAAAGGTTTAAATGCGACTATAGGTTTTGTATAGCGACTAGAAAGTTGAGCGAATTCTCGTTGAGATAAAAAAGTTTTATTATGATCAATCGGATGCTCTAATGTTGGATGTTGTCCTACATCTAAGCCTAAAGCTGATCTTGAGGAAGTTGAAAAATCTTGAAGTAAATACTCTTTTAAAGAAATCTTTTTAATTGGATCTAGCACAAGAAATTCATCAATATCCATAGCTAAAACTACTTGGTAATTTAAAAATAATTTTTTTGCAAAATTAGAAATCATACGAGCACGATTACGATCTCCAGCTGCTCTCTTCTTTGGTTTATGCGGCTTCTGAAAATAATTTATTTTATTAGCTTTCTTAGGAAGATCTTGATCAAGTCCATCTATAAATAAATAAAGGTTTTTAAATCCAAATTGAGTTCCATAATATTCAATCCACTTATCTGCAAAGAAGGTATCATTCCTTACCATTGAAATAACTGCAATTTCACCTTTATTTTCCATTTAGTCTAGCTTTAAAATTGCTCGCATACTTTTAAGTACATTGATTTGATCTTTCTCATTAGCAAGATCTAGGCTTTGAACACAAATAAAAAGCTTTGATTTATCTGAATTACAAAGATCAAATTTCTTTTCTACATATTTATCCCCTCTATTATGGGTTTGTAAATAAACTGCTTGAGATTTTTCAAAATTAGTATTTCCACTATTTATTTCAAGATGGTTCGCAAGAGAAACAGTATTGAACTGACTGTAATTTCTGAAACGATGAGATATATTTTTTTCTAAAACCTCTGGGTTTGAACAGAAATAAGTCTCCAAACGATCTCTATCCATTGCTAATGGTGTATGTCCAGATTTAAAATAGCGAAAGTTAAATCCAAGTTTAGTAGCTGCATTCCATTGATTTAACTGAAAAGAAGCAGCTAATTTTATGTTCTTTTGTAACTTAGAAAAGCTTAAAAAAAAAAAAATGAGTTGATCCCATAAAATTCTTTCATAAGGCGGAGTGGACCAAGAGCCTCTTAAAACCGGGCGTCCTCTTCTAAACCAATCAGACGGTGTTATTTTACGAAGTAAAAATATATCATCATTAAAATAAACAAATTGATTTGAAATGCCCTTTATTCTCCACAACATGTTACTAATACATATACTATTAAATGTAGGTAAAAACTGTTCATATCCCTTAAAAATTTCGGTGTGGTCTACTAAGCGAATACTTTTCAAGCGCTCGGGAAAATGTTTTTGAACAGCGGCTGATATTTTTGGGTCTTGATTATCAGTAACAATAAAAATATTTCTTACAAAAGAGGCGAATTTTAATATGGAAAGCACGCAGTATTCCACTTCATTTAAAGAGTGAAAACGAGTTGCATCTGCACCTGGAAGAATTTTTTGTTGTGACTTACTTAAAAATTTATAACGTTTATTTTTATGAATAGGGTCAGCACCATCCACCCAAGCTATTACGATATCAATATGCTGATTTTCCTTCATATTTATTCCATTTACTAACCAACCCAAAGGTAAGGATTTGATTTTTGGCCAGAAAAAAATTTTTGTTTCAAAAAATAAAAATTTAATTTAATTATGGTATTGTATATTTGCTTGTCAAAATCAATATCAACATGCGCAAGTTAATCTCTTTATCACTTTTATTAGTCTTCACATCAGGTATCACACAAGATAAAGCTCCAAATATTATTTTAATGATTGGAGATGGAATGGGCTTAACTCAAATTAGCTCTGGAATGTATGCTAATAAAAATAGTACAGCTCTAGAAGGCTTTGAATTCATTGGGCTTTCAAAAACACATGCTTTTGGTCAACTAATAACTGATTCTGCAGCCAGTGGAACTGCCATGGCATCAGGAGTGAAAACTCTCAACGGGGTCGTTGGTATTGACACTAACAATATATCTACTAAAAGTATTTTAGAAATTTGTCAAGATAAAGGCTACAAAACTGCACTTCTTGCTACCTCAAGTATTGTTCACGCTACTCCTGCTTCTTTTTATGCCAACATTCCTTCTAGAAGACAATACCAAGATATTGCTTTACAATTAAGGGAACATAGTGTAGACTTGTTTATTGGTGGTGGGAAAAAACATTTTAATAAAAGAGATGATAAAAGAAATTTGATAGAAGAAATGAGTGATTACCATTTTGTTAAAAGTCTAGAGGAACTCTCTTCAAGTCAATCCAAGAAAATAGGGTATTTAACCTACAGAGATGAACCTCCAACAAAATTAGAAGGAAGGAGTCCAGCACTTGAAGACATGGCTTCATCGAGTATTAAAAAAATGGAATCTTATGGGGATCCCTTTTTCATGATGATAGAAGGATCTCAAATTGATTGGGGAGGTCATTCCAATGATATGGATTATGTTCTCTCGGAATTTAAAGAATTTAATACAGCTATTCAACGTGTTTTAGACTATGCTAAATCTGACGGAAATACCCTGGTAATTGTTACTGCAGACCACGAAACAGGTGGTTTAACGTTGAGCGGTGGGAATATTAAACGTGGAATAGTTAATGGGACTTTTAGCTCCAAAGGTCATTCCGCTACAATGGTACCAGTATTCAGTTATGGTCCAAAAGCTGAACTATTTAAAGGAATTTACGAAAACACAGCAATTTTTGACAAGATGCTAAAAGCAGTGTCAAAATAGTAAATTACTTCGTTCTGGATTCGTCTACAATAGATTTTTGAAATTTACTGTCATCTTCCATTGTCTCATAAAAGTCACCCATAAAATCAAACATGTTTTTGTATTCCTTTGGATCTGAAAACTCAGATTCGAATGAAGCGACCATTTCCATAAGCGAACTTTTCTTATCTATAAATTCTTTACGCACTTGGTCGAAATACTGTTGCTCACGTTTAAATCCTCTATATTTTCGATCCTGAACAGAATTAATACCTAAAGTAGTATTAACTGTTGCATAACTTGGATTAACCCATCCTGTCATATCAAAATCATATGGTAAAGGAATGATTTTCTTATCTGCCTCTGAATACATTAATTTTCCATTATGTTGGTAAGCAACGGAAAAATCTGTATTTCCAAGTAGGTATTGAAAAAAGGCATTATGAACAGAAGTTAAGTGATCCATTGCCATAGGATGAACAAAACGTTCAAAAACTCTTGATTCATGGCGTTGTGAAACTCTCTTGTCATCTTCAATTAAAAATCCTTTTAATTTGAATGTTTTAACTTTTTTCTTTCCCTTAGGTTCGGTAAAATCGATATTAACCCTACGTGTTTTAAAGTGGTAAGGAGAAATTTGTTCATATATCTTATAGGCAATAAATTCTTGAAGAATATTGTCATTATTTTCCGATTCGATTTTACACGGCAAAACTAATTTCATGGTTTTATTACCATCAAATATTGTCTCTTTATATTGATCTTTTTTGATTTTCATTTTAATGGGAGGAAAATAACATTCATTACGCCTGAAATTTCCTCTAGCTCTAAGATTCACATTTATTGAAGACCATTTTCCTTCATGTAAAAATTCCATTGTTGTGTCAATAAAAGTAGAATCATTTGTGTCTTTATTCATCGCTTTATTAGAATACCCTAATTTAATTTCTACAGGTGTTTGATCTGAAAAAAGAGCATCAGACTTTAATGCTTTTTGAGCGCTAACCGAGAATGACAACAAAAAAATGGAGATAGAAAATAACAGATTTTTCATATATAAAGTTTAAATTTGGTTAAATATAATAAATTAAATCAATGTCCAGATACCTCATAATAATTAATTTCAGAACTCTAATAACTCTTTTTCTTTCGATTCTGACGCCAATTATTGCATATAATTTTAATGTAGTTTATAATATTGATCTTACGCTTTTGAGCATTGCAATTATATTCCCGCTAGTCTTTACCATTCGGGGTGCTTTTAAAAGAAGAGAAAAGGCTTTAGAACATCTAAGTAAATTTAGAGCAAGCATAAAAACAGTTATTAATTTTTTTGTTAGTAGCCCCAAGACTGAGCCTGAATACAAAGATAAAGCCATTGCAATTTTGAATACTGTTGATGATAAATTATTTGATCATTTAAGAACAATCGACGAAAATTTTCAACCTTTTGATCAAAATGTGGAAGACTTTTATTCTTTTTTAGCTGAAAATAGTGTTGCTATTGGAAATGGCACTCGTGAAAAAGCTTTACGTTTCTTTAAGGACACTGTTGAAAGTGCTAACAATTTAATTGCAATTCATTCACACAGGACTCCTGTAAGCCTTAAGGCTTATTGTCTTATCTTTATTTATATTTTTCCAATTATTTATACCCCAACCATTATTAACAAAATTGGTCCAGATAATCCTAGTTGGCTAACTTTCTTTATTGTTATTTTAAGTGAGTTTATATTAATTTCTCTATATAATATTCAAGACCAAATGGAATATCCGTTTGATGACGAAGGTTTAGACGATATCAAATTTAGGTTATTTAAAATCGATCGAAAATAATTCTAAGGCTCCTACTATCCTTCAATATTATGTTTCGCTATTACAGCTGAAGTAAACTTTAAGTAATTTAAAACATAGATGATTAAAAATAGTGCCTTTTTTTGCATAGTGCTTCTCATTCTTGGATGCAATATTAATAATCCCCAGAGCGAACTAAGATCTATTATTGTTTCCTATCATGAATACAAAGACCATAAAAACGGTGAATTTCCCTTAGGAGATTTTAGTGAAGAACGTTTTGAAAATTATGCGCTTTTTTGTGATTCTCTAAAACTAAAGCTTGAAACAATTGATCGATATGAGCTCGATGAGAATGATCAAATTTCATATCAATTACTTCATTTTGTACTTAAAGAAACAGGGATTAAATACCACTATAAAACTCACTGGAATCCTATACTTTCTGATGCAGGCTTTCACTCCAACCTAACCTATAGAGTCCGGCCTATTAGCAGTAAAAAATCTGCTTTAAAATATTTAACTCTTTTGAAAGCAATCCCCCTTTTTATTCAACAACAAAGTGCCTTAATAGAAAAAGGATTAAATGCTGGAATGGGGCAGCCTTTGGTTATTTTCAATGGTTATAGCTCTACTTACGAACAACACATTACAAAAACACCCGAAGAAAATTTTTATTACTCTCCTTTTCTAAAACTCCCTGATCAAATTTCAAAACAAGAAAAAGACTCTTTAATTGAGGCAGCAAAAAAAGTTATTAATCAATCTGTTATTCCATCTTTTAAAAAGGTAAAAACTTTTTTTGAAGAAACTTATTTTCCTATGACTAGAGTTACTATTGGTATTTCTGAAATACCAAATGGAAAAGAATATTATCAAAGTCGAATTGATTTTTACACAACTCTAAAAATGACTCCACAGAGTATTCATGAAAAAGGCTTGGAAGAAGTAGCCCGAATTAATGCTAAAATGATTGACATTGTTAAAGAAGTTGAATATAAAGGTTCACTAACTGAGTTTATTGACTTTTTAAGAACCGATTCTCAGTTTTATGCCAAGACCTCTGAACAACTTTTAGCACATGCTAGAAATATTTCTAAAAAATTAGATGAGCAACTACCACGTTATTTTAAAACTCTGCCCAGAAAACCCTATGGAGTGGCGCCAGTCCCTGATGCAATTGCCCCAAAATACACTAGTGGTCGTTATGTAGGCACCTCGCCTACAAGCACAGATCCTGGATATTATTGGGTGAATACTTATAATTTATCAAGTAGGCCTTTGTATGTATTTCCATCGCTTACTGCACATGAGGCAGTGCCTGGCCATCATCTTCAAGGATCTTTAAATAGTGAGCTTCCCGAGAGCATCCCACAGTTTCGGAGAGATTTATACCTTTCTGCCTACGGAGAAGGCTGGGGATTATATTCTGAATATTTAGCTGATGAAATGGGAATATACTCAACACCTTACGAACATTTTGGTAAACTCACCTACGAGATGTGGCGTGCATCTAGATTAGTAGTAGACACCGGTATTCATGCCTTAGGTTGGACACGAGAAGAGGCCGTTAATTTTATGTCAAAAAATACTGCTCTCTCAATTCACGAAGTCAATACTGAAATAGATCGCTATATTTCATGGCCAGGACAAGCAATATCTTACAAAATTGGGGAATTAAAAATAAGAGAGCTTCGTGAAAAAGCTGAAAAAGAACTGGGAAATCAATTTGATATTCGTGATTTTCATGAAGTTATTTTAGAAAAGGGAACAGTAACTCTTCCTATATTAGAATCAAGAATCCTAGGCTACATTAAATCTAAACAATTTAATTAAAATTGAGAAAAACACATATATTTCGAAAAGAAAAAGGACAAATTGTTGTTGAAGGAGCAGTTAAACTTACCGACGATCAAGGAAATGAAATTCAACATGGTGAGCGCTTTACTCTTTGTGGATGTGGGAAATCTCAAAAACTGCCATTTTGCGATGGTGCACATAAGGTATAGATTGAAAAAAATTAAGACTAAATTGGAAATAAAAAAACCTCATCTCACAACTATTTAATTATTAGTTATCGATGAGGTTTATAAGTGCGGGTGAAGGGACTCGAACCCCCAAGCCGTGAAGCACTAGATCCTAAGTCTAGCGTGTCTACCAATTTCACCACACCCGCGATTCGGATGACAAATATAAATAAGTTTTCCAATAAAAATTCCTCTTCTAAAAAAAATACATTGGTTAACTTCGTAAATAATTTTTAGTACGAAAACTATGACCTTCACAAATGATCAAAATCGTTTTTTAAAAGAATGGATGAATTTTTTAAAGATCCCATCAGTCAGTGCAGATCCTGCCTACAAAAAAGATGTTGATTCTGCTGCCGATTGGGTGAAAAGCGCATTAAGTCAAGCAGGTTGTCCTCACACAGAAATCATTAAAACTCCTGGACACCCTATTGTGTATGGTGAGTATCTTATTAACCCTTCCTTACCTACTGTTTTAGTTTATGGTCATTATGATGTTCAACCCCCAGATCCAATTGATTTATGGGACAGCCCTCCATTCGAACCCGTAATAAAAACAACAGAATTGCATCCTGAAGGAGCTGTTTTTGCTCGTGGAGCATGTGATGATAAGGGTCAAGTGTTTATGCATATTAAAGCTCTAGAAGTTATGCTTAGCAAAGGACCTTTGGCTTATAATATTAAATTTATGATTGAAGGGGAAGAAGAAGTAGGTAGTGATCATTTAGAAGATTTTGTGAAGAATAATAAGAAAAAATTAATGTGTGATGTTATCCTGATTTCAGATACTGGTATGATTTCAAAAACACAGCCATCTATAACAACTGGTCTTCGCGGCCTAAGTTATATGGAAGTTACTATTACAGGTCCTAATAGAGATTTACATTCTGGACTTTATGGTGGTTCCGTTGCAAATCCTATTAATGTATTGTGTGAAATGGTTGCGCAACTAAAAGACGATAATCAGCGAATAACAATCTCCGGGTTTTATGACGAAGTCGAAGAACTTTCTCAGGAAGTACGAAATGAAATGGCAAAGGCTCCTTTTAATGAAAACGAATTTAAAGCCTCAATTGGAGTTAATGCTGTTCATGGAGAAAAAGGTTATAGTAATGAAGAAAGAAGGACAATACGACCCTCGCTTGATGTAAATGGAATATGGGGGGGGTATACCGGTGAAGGAGCTAAAACAGTTATAGCAAGTAAAGCACATGCAAAAATATCAATGCGTTTAGTGCCCAATCAAGATTGGAATAAAATCAGTGGGCTATTTACTGAATATTTCAAGTCTCTTGCTCCAGAAGGAGTTCAAGTTGATGTAATAACTCATCATGGTGGATATGCTTATGTTACCCCTACCGATACGGTTGGCTACAAAGCTGCACACAAAGCATATGAAGAAATCTTTGGAATAGAACCTATTCCTTGTAGAGGCGGAGGGAGTATTCCTATTGTTCCAATGTTTGAAAAAGAATTAGGAGTAAAATCTATTTTAATGGGCTTTGGATTGGATAGCGATGCTATTCACTCTCCAAATGAACATTATGGAATCTTTAATTTCTTTAAAGGAATTGAAACTATTCCTAGGTTTTATCATTACTATTGCGAGCTATTAAAAATAAATAAGGCTAAATTCTAAATAGGTCTGCTGCTAAACCGTCTGATAAAAATTTTGCTTTTGGAGTAATTTTTAAATAATCCCCATCCCAATAGAAATTTCTTGCCTCCAAATGTATTCCTACTTGACTCTCTAGATAGGTTCCATAGGAAGAACCAAATATCTTTTTTACATAGTTTAAAGAAATTCCTTCAACTTTCCTGAGTCCCGTCATAATATATTCATTGTAGCGATCTTTTGTTGTTAAATGTTCAACTTCTATAAGAGGGACCTCTTTTTTAATAGCAGCAACATACTTATAATTATTTGAAACATTCCAGCTCCGAGTTGCAAATCCATCATAACTATGAGCAGAAGGACCGATTCCAATGTAAAATTTTCCATTCCAATAGTTTTGATTATTTACTGAAAAATAACCTTCCTTTCCAAAATTCGAAAATTCATAATTTATATACTTTAAACTTCTCATTTTTGTTGTTAGAAAATCATATTGTTCTTTAACAGCTTCCTCTGAAATTAGAGTTATCTCTCCTTTTTTGACTTGAAAATCTAAAGCTGTTTTTTCTTCAACAGTAAGTGCGTAAACTGAAAGATGGGGAGGATCAAATTCAAGTGCAAGATTTAAATTTTCTTTCCATTCTTTTAAGGTAGAATTCGGTATTCCATAAATTAAATCTAAAGTGAAATTTGAAAATTTTTGAGCAACACATTTTAATGCACTTAAAGCTTGGGTATTATTGTGGGCACGATTCATTATAGATAAATCTTTTTGATGAAAAGACTGAATACCTATGCTTATTCTATTGATTCCAGCTTGTTTTAACGCATCTAAATATTGAAGTGAGACATCATCTGGATTAACTTCTAGCGTTACTTCAAGCAGTGAGTTAATAATAAAATTATCGTGAATATAATTAAGTAATTTATCTATTTTTTTAGGTGAAATTAAAGACGGAGAACCACCTCCAAAATAAACACTTTCAATGGGTACTTTAATTTCACCTTTTCTAAGGAGTAATTCCTTATTCATTGCATCCCACAGGCTGTTTTGTCCACTTTTTGAGGTTGAAAAATGAAAATTACAGTAATTACAAGCTTGCTTGCAAAAAGGGTAATGAAAATAAATGTTCGACATTTTTCTAGTGAAATATAAGCCGGTTAGGATTTGACTTTTTTGGGGTTTTGATTTACAAAAGCACCCCACCCGGAATAGGATTTTGTTTCAGTGATTGAATCTTGGTTATAGTAATGGCATACAGCTGCTCCCAATCCATCTGTAGCATCTAAATTTTTTGGTAAGGTTTTAATATTTAAAAGCTTTTGGAGCATTTTAGCAACTTGCTCTTTCGAAGCATTTCCGTTACCCGTGATCGCCATTTTAATTTTTTTAGGGGAATATTCTGTTATAGGCACTTCACGAGAAATTCCCGCTGCCATTGCAACCCCTTGGGCCCTACCCAACTTTAGCATTGACTGAACATTTTTTCCAAAAAAAGGTGCTTCAATAGCCAGTTGATCTGGATGGTACTCATCTATTAATTCAAGGGTACGCTTAAAAATTAAGCCTAGCTTTAAATAGTGATTGTCGTACTTTTGAAGGTGTAGCTCATGCATATGAATCAGCTCCATTGATGTTTTGGTTGTTTTTATTAGACCAAAACCCATAATGGTAGTTCCTGGATCAATACCTAGAATAATTTGTTCCCCTTGCATTAGTCTTCTTCCTGAGCAAAAATTTTCAAAGGAAGTTTTATCGAAGTAGTTACCAAAGCACCAACATTAGTCTTCACAGCTGCTTGTGCCTGAGGCATTAAATTAATAGCCGTAATCAGACTGTTTTCCATATCTGGAATAGCATCTAAAATATTATTTGACGCATCAACTGATTCTAATGTAATTAGTCCTTCTTTATCAATCAAAAGATTCAAGACAACTTCTTCATCAATGTTTTCTGATGCTACCCATGGATTTTCATTTATATGATCTAAAACAGTAAATGCAATCATTTCTTCAAAACAAGTTACTTGATCATCAGCACTAAGGCCTTCACAACTTTCAAAACTAGGAGCTTGATCTTTTTCAGACCAGCTTGAAGCTGTTTTTATTTCTTTTGCAGGTACTTTTGTAGACTCAAACAAATGACAACTTGAAAGGGATAGTAAGAATAACCCAGACAACACAGTTAAATATAATTTTGAATTTGAAAACATAAGTAATTTTTTTCTGAAATAAATTTACGCTTTTTTTATTTATTTATCATAAAAAACAAGATTCAGAAGCTTATAAAATGATATTTTTGATCCGTGGATCTGATGATTATAGTCTTAGCCAGTTTATTTATACTCCTTGGAATTATAGGAAGCTTTATTCCAATTATTCCTGGTCCACTTTCATCATGGTGTGGACTTTTAATATTTAGCTTTTCTTCGATTACAATTAGCCCTTTCTTTCTGGTTTTAAGTTTTATCATTGCCTTATTTATTTTTATTATTGATAATATTATTCCAATCCTGGGGGCTAAAAAATTTGGCGGTGGAAAAGGAAGTATTATAGGCAGCAGCATTGGTCTGATTTTAGGAATAATTTTTCTTGGCCCATTTGGTTTACTTTTCGGTCCGTTTGCAGGAGCTTTTCTCGGAGAGCTTTACATGAATCAAGATAATAAAAAAGGAGCTTTAAAAGCTGCTATCGGTGCCTTATTGGGATTTATAACAGGAGTTTCTCTTAAGTTTATGATTAGTCTTGCTTTTTGCTTTTACTTTCTGAAAAGTTTGTGGGAATTTAAAAGTATTTTTTTTTAAATACTTCAATCAATAGTTCAGTTGTTCCCGTTTACCCTGTTTCCAAGAAAGATTCCTATTTTTGTACCTTTAAGAATTGTTATGGAATTATTTTTAATCACATTCGTTTTGCTTTCATTAGCATTCGCTGGAATTTCTATTAAAATATGGGCAAAAAAAGATGGTGAATTCTCAGGAACATGTGCTAGCCAGAGTCCCTTTTTAAACAAAGACAATCAACCTTGTGGAATGTGTGGCAAAATGCCTGAAGAAGCTGATTGCAAAAATCCTAGCGCTACTCAAAGCAACTTAAACTAGTTTTATGTCAAAAAAATGAAAAAAATAGTAGAAGATGGAATAATTAAAAAAGCAAAAAAAAATGATCAAAATGCCTTTAACATTCTCTTTAACTCCTATTGGGATAACGTTTATTCCTTCTTAAATTCTCGCGTTTCAAACACAAATTTAGCAGAAGAACTTGCTATTGAAACTTTCGCAAAAGCCTTTGATCGTTTATATAGCTTTAATGAAAACCAGCCTTTTGTTGCTTGGATTCTGACAATTGCTAAAAATCATCATATTGATCGTTACAGAAAATCTAAACATCTTCAAGAAAATCAAAAAGAGACTTATGAAATTTCCTGTTTTGAATCCACTAACTTAGAGCCTTCACCTGAGGACCTTATGATAGAGAATCAAAATTTAGAACTAATCTTAACCCATATCAAATCTTTAAAAAAAGAATACCGAGTTATTTTAAATCTCCGTTATTTTGAAGATTTATCTTATAAAGAGATTGAAGAAAAATTAAACGAATCGGCTTCAACTGTCCGTGTAAAAATATTCAGAGCAAAAAAAATGTTGGCCAATTTATTGAAGAAAGATGCTAACTAAACTCTCTAAATTAGGACCTGGACTTCTTTTTGCTGGAGCAGCAATCGGAGTATCTCATCTTGTTCAGTCTACGCGAGCTGGTGCAGATTTTGGTTGGGGTTTAATATGGGCAATATTACTTATCAACCTATTTAAGTACCCTTTCTTTCAATACGGCCCTAGGTATGCTCAAGTTACCGGTGAAACTCTTTTGGACGGCTACTACAAGCTTGGAAAAGGATATTTGTGGGCTTATTTCATATTAAATATAGGTACTATGTTCACTATACAAAGTGCTGTTACTGTTGTTACCGCAGGCATTGCTTCAACACTATTCGGAATCACAGACAGTATCGTTGCTTGGAGTCTTGTTATTACCCTTATTTGTTCTTTTTTATTAGTATCAGGAAGATATAACTGGCTTGATAAATTGATAAAAATCATAATGATAGTTCTTGCTATCAGTAGTGTTGCTGCTGTTATTTTTGCTTTTTTAAATAATGAACAAACTCATTCCTTCCAACAGATTTTTCCTGACCAAACGGGTCTATTATTTTTAATTGCATTTTTAGGATGGATGCCTGCACCCTTAGACATTTCAATTTGGCATTCTATATGGACCATAGAAAAAAATAAAACACAAGTAAAAAAAATATCTCTAAAAGATAGTATGTTTGATTTTAATGTAGGATACATTACCACAGTAATTCTAGCACTTTGTTTTTTAGGATTGGGAGCCCTAGTTATGTATGGAACTCCTTTAAAATTTTCTAATCAAGGTGGTGTATTTGCAAGACAACTCATTCAACTTTACACATCCACTCTTGGAAAAGCTGCATATGGTATTATTGGTATTGCTGCATTTACGACCATGCTAAGTACAACTATCACAACCTTAGATGCTTCACCAAGGGCTATGTCTCGTACAGTACAGTTATTGTTTAATAAAAAAAATACCAATTATTACCTCCACTGGATGGCGGTCCTTGCCTTAGGTACTGGTTGTATCTTTTTATTTCTACTTTCTGAAATGGGAAGACTTGTTCAAATCGCAACAGTTTTGTCTTTTATTACCGCCCCACTTTATGCTTTTTTAAATTACAGGTTAGTTATTAGTAGTGAAATGCCAAAAGCACAACAGCCTAAAAAAGGAATGAGAATTTTAAGTGTTTTAGGAATCTTATTTTTAACAGGTTTTACATTATTTTATCTTTTAAGTCTCTAAGCTTTAGAGTATCTTTGAAAAAAATAAGTATAATGGAGGTAAAATCTAAGGAGGTTAAGCATGCAAAAAAGCCCGAATGGATTAGGGTTAAACTCCCAACGGGTAAAAAATATACTGAACTCAGAAGCCTAGTAGATAAATATAAACTTAACACTATTTGCACCTCAGGCAGCTGCCCCAACATGGGGGAGTGTTGGGCTGAAGGAACAGCTACTTTTATGATTTTAGGAAATATTTGTACACGATCATGTAGCTTTTGTGGCGTTCAAACAGGAAGACCAGGTGCCGTAGATTGGACGGAGCCAGAAAAAGTTGCAAATTCCATTAAACTCATGAAAATTAAACATGCAGTAATTACTTCTGTTGATCGTGATGATTTAAAAGATATGGGTTCTATAATTTGGGCTGAAACCGTAAATGCGATTCGAAGAATAAGCCCGGGTACTACAATGGAAACCTTAATACCTGATTTTCAAGGAAACGAACGAAATATTAATAGAATTATTAAAGTAGCTCCAGAAGTTGTTTCTCATAATATTGAAACCGTAAAAAGATTAACTAGAAAAGTGCGTGTTCAAGCAAAATACCAAACAAGTTTAGAGGTTTTACGTTATCTAAAAGAAGAAGGAATTAACAGGACTAAATCTGGTATCATGCTAGGTTTAGGTGAGAAAGAAGAAGAAGTTTTAGAATCGCTTCAGGATTTGAGAGAATCATTTGTGGATGTTGTTACAATTGGGCAATACTTACAGCCTAGTAAAAAGCATCTTCCAGTTCATTCTTTTATAACACCTGATGTTTTTAAAAAGTACGAAACTTTTGCTCTTGATCTTGGATTCATACATGTAGAAAGTGGTCCTTTAGTAAGATCTTCTTACAAAGCCCACAAGCACATCGCTTAAATTTTATTAGTAGCTTTATTTAAAATTAACGCCTCAAAAACTGCTTTTTCACTTGAATATAAAAACACCATTTCAATAGGCAAATAATACAAATCAGATCCCTTTATCAGGGGCTTAAGCCTTGTCATGTCCTTTTCTGTTGTTAGAAGGATCCTTTTTCCCTTTTGTTTGTATATTTCTTGAATGTCGCTCGTTCTAAAAGTATGATGATCTGGATATGCCAAATGAATGTGTTCAACACCTTTTTTATTTAAAAATTTAACCATTGGACTAGGGTCAGAGATTCCCGTTATTAACAAAACAGAAGAGGGCAGTTCTGATAACAGCAAACTTGAAACATCATTGAATATGAAAGAACTGTAGTTTATTTTTGTGAAAAATAAGTGTTGATCCCCAGAAAGAACACATTTTTTTTTAAAGTTATCTACGTCTTGATTAGAAATAGTGTCTGGACACTTAGTAACTAAAATAACATTTGCTCTTTTGGCGCCCAAGGGCGACTCTCTAAGATTTCCTGTTGGCAATAAATAATCTGAAAAATAAGGATTATTAAAGGTAGTGGTAATAATCAGTAACGAGGGTTTCACATACCTGTGCTGCATTATATCATCTAATAAAACAATGGTATTTAAGGACTTAATTTCTTTTATTTTGTTAAGTCCTAAAATTCTTTTTTCAGCTACAACTACAGTAATTGATGGATGTTTTTTTAAAAATTGTAAAGGTTCGTCTCCTATCATTGCTGCTGAACTGTTCACAGTACCAACAATTACACCAGAGGTTTCTCTTTTATAACCTCTGCTTAATACAGAGATAGAGTATTTTTTTTTTAACAAAACAATCAAATAATCTATCACAATAGATTTTCCAGTTCCACCTGAACTAAGATTACCAACCCCAATACTTGGCATTGAAATAGTATGTGTTTTAAGGAACCCCTTATCAAATAAAAAATTCCTAATAGCTATTACAAATCCATAAAGTAAAGCCAAAGGATATAATATACAACGCAAGAGTTTCATGCCGATGAAGATAAATATTATATTTGTTAATATTCACTTACAAATATGACTATTCAAAACTTAATTACTGTTTTAGACCAATGGGCTCCTCCTGCTTATGCTGAAGACTTTGATAATGTGGGTCTTTTAGTTGGTGATCCCAAAAAAAAATGTCTTGGAGCACTTATTACATTAGATTGTACAGAGGATGTTATGGAAGAAGCCATCAACAAAAAATGTAATCTTATCATTAGTTTTCATCCTATCGTATTTTCTGGATTAAAAAAAATAACCGGTAAAAACTATGTTGAGCGAGTTGTGATAAAAGCCATACAAAATAACATTGCTATTATTGCTCTTCACACTCGCTTAGACAATCATCCTAAAGGTGTAAATCATATATTATGCAGTTTGTTAGAATTAAGAAATAGTCAGATCTTAATTCCTAAAAAAGGAAGTCTTAAAAAACTATGTACTTATGTTCCTAAAATAAATGAATCAACGATTCTTGAAGCTCTTCATCAAAAAGGAGCAGGAGCAATAGGAAACTATAATAACTGTAGTTTTACTTCAGAAGGAAGGGGTCAATTTAAAGGGAATGATCAAAGCAACCCTTATTTAGGTGATAATAATAAAGAAATAAGTTTAGATGAAGTTAAAATTGAAATTGTTTTTGAATCATATTTAGAAAAAATTATTCAAAAAACCCTTCAAGAAGTTCATCCATATGAGGCTGCTGCCTTTGAAATTTTTAGCCTAGATAATACGAATCTAGAAGTTGGCATGGGAAGAATAGGAACACTCAAAGAATCAATGGAAGAAAAAAACTTTCTTTCATTTGTGAAAAAAAAGCTTTCAGCAGAGCTCATTAGACACAGTCCTTTTAATTCTAAAAAAATAAATAAAGTTGCAGTATTGGGAGGTTCAGGAAGTTTTGCTATCGAAGAGGCAAAAAAACAAGGGGCCGATGCTTTTATTACTGCCGATTTAAAATATCATCAATTTTATTTAGGCCAAAATAGTTTGTTTTTAGTGGATGTGGGGCACTATGAAAGTGAGCATTTTACCAAAAAAATGATATATGACTATCTTACCAAAAAAATGCCTAGTTTTGCATTCGTTTTATCAAGTATAAAAACCAATCCAGTAAATTATTTCTAGTTATGGCCAAAAAAAAAGAAATCTCAATTGAAAAAAAATTAAGGGCACTCTACGACCTTCAACTAATTGATTCACGAATTGACGAAATTAAAAACCTTCGAGGTGAATTACCTCTAGAGGTTGAAGACTTAGAAAATGAAATTGCAGGATTAAATACTAAGTTTGAAAAGGTTAAAGCTGAAGTTCAGGAAAATGAACAAGGTATTACAGATCAAAAACAAACGATTGAAACAGCAAAAGAACTCCTTAAAAAGTACGAAGAGAAATTAAAAAATGTTAGAAACAATAGAGAGTATAATTCTATCGTAAAAGAACAAGAATATCAAGATCTTGAAAGCCAACTGGCTGAAAAAAAAATCAAAGAATTTAAAGCCTTTATTGAACACAAACAAGAAGCAATTGTTTCAGTAACTGAAAAACTAGAGGAACGAAATGCACACCTTAAAGCAAAAAAAGAAGAGCTTGATACTATTTTAAAAGAAACTCAAAAAGAAGAAGATTTACTTCAAAAGAAATCTGCAGAATTTGAAACTAAGATTGAAGAACGTTTAGTAACTGCTTATAAACGCATTAGAGGCAGTGTTAGAAATGGCTTAGCAATAGTGCCTGTAGAACGTGGAGCTTCTGGAGGATCATATTTTACAATTCCCCCTCAAATTCAATTGGAAATTCTTTCAAGAAACAAAATTATAATGGATGAGCATTCTGGACGAATTTTAATTGATGCTGAACTTGCAATAGAAGAGCAAAATAAAATCTCTAAAATTATTGGAGGATAAATTATTCCCAGTAGTCATAAACCAGCACATCGGTAGTAAAGGGCACAAATAATTTAACAAACTTTTGATGTACAGGATGTGGGAGATATATGCTATCTCTATCTTTAGCTGTAGAAAATTTCATTGTTAAACTATGTGAAAATCCTTGTCCTAATCCCTCTGGCGATACATTCTCTCCAAAATTTAAATCAAGAACTCCTTGAATTTGCTGCAAGCTATAAGCTCCATCTATTATTTTCTGAAAGTCATCAGGTAAAATATCTTTTTTAAATTTTATTAAGACTAGGTGAACTAGTCTTTTCGAAGCTAATAATTCAGCTTGTTCATTTTTCTTTTCATTATGGCTTTTTTCTTTTTTAGCATTATTATTTATTGTTTCATAAGTGAAAGCAGGTGCTGTTAAAAATAACATAGATAATAGTGTAAGTGCCTTTTTCATTTTTTAGGTTGTTATATAGCTCAAGATATGAATTTCACAGAATCTATAATTTCATTGACTTTTTAAGTCTTATTAGATAAGAAACCTTTAAAAAAACTAACAGCAAAATAAGAAGTAGATTTTTCATACTGGTTTTTTTTTATTGAACTAAGAGAGCACCATATACATTTTCTCTGAGTGCATCTCCATATTCATTCGAATAAGGTGACATTTGGGTCATCCATATTGCAATAAGATTTTGCTCAGGATGAATAAAAAA
>Ga0102855_1000032_pt1 | contig 45586 bp, 46 predicted proteins | sample Colrivmet1370B02_FD_78450 | JGI IMG/M metagenome (GOLD analysis project Ga0102855, IMG submission 78450) | Estuarine microbial communities from the Columbia River estuary - metaG 1370B-02 | ecosystem: Environmental > Aquatic > Marine > Intertidal zone > Estuary | place: USA: Columbia River...
AAGGAACTGTGTTTCATGAAGGAATCAATCACATGCCAGTTGGTAGAAATGTAAATGAGTTTTTACGATTGATCGATGCGTATTCGCATGTACAAACAAACGGTGAGGTATGTCCTGCAAACTGGGAAGAAGGGAAAGATGCCATGTCTCCAAATGCAAAAGGAACTGCAGCATATTTAGCTTCTCATTAATTCATAGTCAATCATGGTGCAAGAACTAAGTCAAGATAATTTAGCTGAAATAGTAGCAGGTAATAAAACGGTTGTTGTTCAATATTCTGCCGGATGGTGTGGGAATTGTAGAATAATGAAGCCGAAATTTAAAAAGCTTTCTTCAGAAAATGAAGCGGTTGTTTTTGTCATTGCAGATGCTGAAAAATTTCCAGAGAGTAGAAAATTAGCAGATGTTAGTAATTTGCCAACATTTGCAGCTTTTGTCGATGGAAAAATGATCAATCAAACGCAAACAAATAAGTTTGAAGTTTTAAAAGACTTGGTAAACGAAGTGATTTAATTATGAAACTACCTATTATAAAGCATTTGACCAATTTTATCGAAGAAAACGATCAAGATTATGTGCTGGAAGCAATAGAAACCTTAGAATCGATTACAGAAGTTGCCTCTTTAAAAGACGAGGAACTGGATGTAATTGGAGAATTAATCTCTAATTTATATGGGGCTATTGAAGTAGATAAAATGATTAAGGAAGGCGTTTCTAAAAAAGAAGCATTAAATGCCTTTATGAAACGTGTTTTAGGGTCAATAGATCAATAGACAAAACAATTTAAATTGTAAATCCCAGGCTTTAGCTTGGGATTTTTTGTTTGCGCTCTTTTCTAACAAATTTCTCATAAATAAAATTTCCCATTTCTTCTCCCCAAATACGATAGGTCAATTCAGAGGGGTGCATACCGTCACTGAAATAAATGGAAGCATTATCGGAACTTAGAGAATTTTTTTTACTCCATTTTTCTAGGGTGATGATCTCATTAAAATAAAAAACAGCTTCTTTGTTTTTTGTGAAGTTCTGCAGTTCTTTTCCTAGGATTTCTACCAAATTACCAATGACAAATTGTATGCTTTTTGTAAAAGCAGGGAACTCTTTGATAGGGGGCATGTTGGTGAAAAAAATTGGAGTTGCTGGGTAGTTTATTTGAAGTAAATGAACAAGACGGTCTATGTCTGAAATCCACTTCTTAGGAGAATTTAATGTAAACGCGTCATTTCCTCCCATGCCAATAACGATCATATCAAAAGAACGTTCTTTAATTTTGGGAATTATTTTTGTGCATACGTGTTTTACAGTATAGCCACTTTTTGCATATACCTTCCATTGGATGTGTTTTTTTAAACGATTGGAAAGGGTTTCTGCCAATGCCCCTGTAAAGCCATTTTGATGGAAATCTACGCCCACACCAGCAATGGTACTTTCGCCGATAGTTAGAAGGTGTAACGTTTCATTGAAATGTGTATTTACAGATCCTTCTGGATTTTTTGCTTCGGGAAGTTTGGGAATTCTTTTCCTAATATTTTTCCCTTGAAAATACAACAAAGGGAGCAATGGAATTGAAATGATGGCCCCTAAAAAATACCTAAAATACCTAAAATTCATAAAATATTTTCTGACTTTTTGAGGTCGTTTACCTGTTTGATAATCGCTTTTAAACGTTCCTTATGTTTGACTTTTTCCAACGCTACTTTGTTTGTTTTTCTCGCCATCAATTTGCTGTGTTTTGCTTTGTTTGCGGTGTTTTTTGCTTTTCCTTTTCCTTTTTTCGGCATTTTAATGGCGTTTATAAATTTAGATAAACCGTGTAATAAATTAATATTGCTATTATTTCCTTTGGTATAGCCACCAATTCATATCTCGGGTTACCTGATATCCTAGATTTTTATAAAGTGGAATTGCTGAGTTTCCTTTATCTGTGTGTAAAATTGGTGTTTTCCCTTCTTTCAAAATTTCATTTGTCGTGTGGGCTACCAATTGCTTTCCATAGCCTTTTTTTCTGTAATCTGGATGTGTCACCACCGCACTTACTTCTATGAAATCGTTCGTTTGCATGCGCTGTCCTGTTATCGAGATTAACTTACCCTCCTTAAAAATACCAAAGTATTTGCCCATTTCAAAAGTTCTCTTTTGGTAATATCCAGGCATTACCAACCAGATTAAGTCATAGATTTCATCGACATACTCTTCAGTTAACAAAACAATTTTTTCTGAGATTTCTATTTCAAGTTTTGCTTGTCCTCTCAGGACCATTTGACATCCAACGATCTTTTTTTCTAAAACGATTTTTTTTGGATTGATCGTGGGTTCGATTTCAGAAACTACAAAGAACCGTTCCGCTATAGTAGCATAGGCATCCAATGCGTCGGCTGTTTTTGAGTGGTCTTCAAAAGCTCCAAAAGTACACACCTCCGGCTGGTAAAATTGAACGGAATCATAGGCTATCAGAAATCTATTGTGCGTTTCTTTTAATGAGTACCAAACAGGATTTTTTAATTTTTTTTCTAAAGATTTCATAAAAAATAAATATAAAAAAAACCCGCAATAAATGCGAGTTTTAATCTAATTATTTAAGAAGCTTGTATTAAGCCAGCATGGTCACAGGATTTTCAATAAACGTTTTCAATGTTTGTAAAAATTGTGCTCCAACGGCACCGTCAACCGTTCTGTGATCACAAGCTAAGGTCAATTTCATGGTGTTTCCAACCACTATTTGTCCATTTTTAACAACTGGTTTTTCAACAATGGCTCCAACAGATAAAATAGCAGAGTTTGGTTGGTTAATGATAGAAGTAAAACTTTCTATACCAAACATTCCCAAGTTAGAAACCGTAAAAGTACTTCCTTGCATTTCATCTACTTTGATTTTTTTATCTCTTGCTTTTCCAGCCAAATCTCTCACAGTTGCACCAATTTGGGTCAAGCTTAATTGATCTGTATGTTTTATAACAGGAACTAATAACCCGTCAGTAACTGCAACCGCAACTCCTACATGAATATGTTTGTGCGTGATGGTATTCGCTTCTGTCCATGAAGTATTTACCTGTGGGTGTTTTTTCAATGCCATTGCACACGCCTTTACGACCATATCGTTAAACGATACTTTCACATCTGGAATTCCATTGATTGTTTTTCTAGAAGCCATGGCATTGTCCATATCTACTTCTACATTTAAATAGAAGTGAGGAGCTGTAAATTTTGAATTCCCCAAAGATTTTGCAATTGCTTTACGCATTTGAGAATTTTTAGTTTCTTCAGAATTTTCTTCACCAACAGCAACAAAACTTGAAGCAACAGGAACAGCAGTATTTTTTATTTCTTCAACTTTCGAAGAAGGGGTATAGTTAACGACATCTTTTTTGATGATTCTACCGTTTTCACCAGAACCCTTAACATCTGCTAAGTTTATTCCCTTGTCAGTGGCGATTTTCTTTGCCAGTGGAGATGCAAAAATACGTCCGTTTGAGGTGTTATTTATTACCACAGTAGTTTCAGTTTCTTCTACTTTGGTGTTTGCTTTGGTTTCTTTCTTTTCAGAAGTTGTACTCTCAGCTGGAGCACTAGCTCCACCATTGGCAACAATTGCAGTAACGTCCGTACCGGCTGGGCCTATGATCGTTAATAAGCTATCTACAGGTGCTGTTTCTCCTTCTTGAACTCCTATGTATAGGATGGTACCCTCATAGAAACACTCAAATTCCATGGTTGCTTTGTCGGTTTCAATTTCAGCAAGCATATCTCCTTCTTCAACACTGTCTCCAACTTTCTTTAACCAAGTAGCAACAGTTCCATCGGTCATGGTATCACTCAAACGAGGCATCGTAATTACTTGAACTCCCTCGGGTATTGTGGTCGCACTAGACGGACTACTAACTTCTTCAGAACTCGTTTCTTCTTTAACTTCTTCTTTAACTTCTTCTGAAGTCTCTTCTTTTTGGGTTGGTTCTGAACCGCCGCTAATGATCTCAGAGATATCTTCTCCTTCTTCACCAATTACAGCAAGCAACACATCAACAGGAGAGGTTTCCCCTTCTTGAATACCGATGTGTAATAAAGTACCTTCATAGAAAGACTCAAACTCCATAGTTGCTTTGTCAGTTTCAATTTCAGCTAAAATATCGCCTTCTTCAATTTTATCACCAACATTTTTTAACCATTTTGCCACAACACCTTCTTCCATGGTGTCACTTAATCTAGGCATGTTTATAATTGTAGCCATATCTTAACTTATAAAAGGATAATCTTCTTGTTCATACACCATGTCATACATTTGTTGTGGATCTGGATAGGGAGAATCTTCTGCAAATTGCTCACATTCTTTTACCAAACTTTTTACTTCTTTGTCGATCGCAGCGATTTCGTCTGAAGAAGCATACTTCTTTTCTTTTATGATATCTAGAACCTGAGTTATCGGGTCTATTTTTTTGTATTCTTCAACTTCGTCTTTGGTTCTGTATTTTTGAGCATCAGACATCGAGTGCCCTCTGTATCGGTATGTTTTCATTTCTAAAAATGTTGGGCCGTCACCACGTCTTGCTCTTTGTAAAGCTTCATCAACTGCTTCAGCAACTTTGATAGGATTCATCGCGTCTACTGGACCACAAGGCATTTCATACCCCAATCCAAGTTTCCAGATGTCTGAATGGTTTGCAGTTCGATCTACAGAAGTCCCCATCGCATACCCATTATTTTCACAAATAAAGATGACAGGTAATTTCCATAACATCGCTAAGTTAAATGCTTCGTGTAAAGAACCTTGTCTCGCTGCTCCATCCCCAAAACAGGTTAAGGTAACGCCACCAGTACCATTGTATTTATCGCCAAAAGCCAGTCCTGCACCTAAAGGAATTTGACCTCCAACAATACCATGTCCACCATAAAAACGAAATTCTTTAGAAAATATGTGCATCGATCCCCCCATTCCTTTAGAGGTACCTGTCGCTTTTCCAAACAATTCAGCCATTACACGCTTAGGGTCTTCACCCATTCCGATTGGTTGTACGTGGTTTCTGTAGGCGGTAATCATTTTGTCTTTAGACAGATCCATAGCATGGAGTGCTCCTGCTAAAATTGCTTCTTGACCGTTATATAAATGTAAGAAACCTCTTACTTTTTGTTGAATATAAACAGAAGCTAGTTTGTCTTCAAATTTACGCCAAAAGAGCATGTCTTTATACCAATCTAAGTAGGTTTGTTTGGTGATTTTTTTCATTCTTTATAATTCTTGTTTTTGCTACTAAATAGCGATCGTTTTTTTTTACAAAATAAGAACAAAAATAACTGTTTTAAATAGAATAAAAAAAAATGATTTTAGACATTTAACTCAATCGTTTTCGCAGGCTGTTTATTTGTCTTTGGCAATGACTAGAGTAGCTTTAGCTCCTGTTGCTAAATACCACTCATTAGACGATATAAGCATCCCCGCATCGTTATAAACTTTAAAAGCAGCCGTATTTGGTCCTGAACTTCCCTGATTCAATGCTTTAAAAGCGATTCTATTAATACCAATATCTAAAGGGATGTTGAATTTTTGATAACTTTGCTCAAGCACGATGTTTTGAATGACGGGAATATCATTGATCAGAATAGTAACACGATCTCCATCTGGATATTGAAAGTCTCTACAAATAATATTCACACTTTTAGAATTGGTTCTAAAGCTTCCTAAATCTTGATCAATCTTTGGATAAATATACTGTCCATTTATTTTTTTGAAAGCTTTTAAAAAACGTTCTTCATTAAGTTTGGCCGTGGTTAAGATGCCTTTATTATTGAAATCACTTTCGCTCTTTTTTCTTTTTAATTTTTCTTTTTCCTTATCAAAAGCATTTTTAAAACCATTGTTTCCATTCAATTCTATGGAGCTTGTTTTTTTTGCTTTTTTAGTAGTTTTCAAGGAAAGTATATTCATCGAACCCTTTTCTGAATTTCTAGAGCTATTGTCTAATTGAGCAGACAATTGATAACTTGATACTAAAATCATTGAGAAAAAAAGAAGTGTGATTTTTGAATTCATAGGTATAAAAACTTTCAAGATAACGTTTACAAATATACTACTGATTTTAAGGGAACTTGTTGCGGTTTTGTTAAAAATTACTATTGTATTGGAAAATTAAAATAAGTAGTTGGAAAAGGCTCTTTTTTAAGTGTAAAATGCCACCATTCGCTTTCAATGGGTTTAAAACCATTAGCCAGCATTATTCTTCGTAAATAAAGCCTGTTTTCTTGTTGGTTCTTCTTTATGTTTTTAGAAAAAGGATGAGATTTTTTTCCAAAAAAATCATAGGGACTCCCCATGTCTAATTCGCTACCTGAAGTGCTGTTTATGATGGTTAGATCGACAGTACTACCTCTGGAATGTCCAGATTTTCCTGCGATATACCCTTGTGTAAATAATTCAGATTTTGGCACATCTGGGTAGTATTCTTTTTTCATTAAAGTATCATTTGTTTGTTTTGCCCAACGCACAAAATGGTCAACTGCTTGCTGAGGTCTATATGCATCAAATATTTTGAGACTCAATCCTTCTTTTAAAAGAATTTGTTGTACGTTTTTTAGGGCAAAAGCAGTTTTTTTAGTCATTACAATGCAGTCTCTGCTATAGCCATCTATCGGTTTTCCAATAAAGTTATTGTTTCCTAGATAGCGCAATTCAAATTGAATTGTTTCATCGATATCAGATAAAAAGACAAAGTCTTTGTGAAGTTTTTGAGCAGAAAGAGAAGCGTAGGTTAGAATGCTTAAAAACAGGATCAATTTCTTCATGATTTCAAAAATACAAAAAACAATGCCTGTGAATTTTCACAGGCATTGTTTTTTTTAGTAAAAAGTACAAATTACTCTAGTAAAACTTTATCTATTGCATGAATGACTCCATTATTTGCTTGAACATTTGTAGCGATGATGTTACTCACTCTAGATTTTGAATCAGTTAAAGTAGCGCCACTGGATACGTTTCCAATTAAGGATCCTCCAAGGGTAGAGATATTCATATTATCTGTCAAATCTGTATCTAAAACATTTGCTCCGGCAACAACATGGGTATTAAGAGTAGATGCAAGAACTTCTGTTGGAACATCTCCCAAACCATTCAAACTTAATTCTGCTAATAAATCTACAAAAGCTGCATTGATAGGTGCAAACACTGTAAAAGGAGCAGGAGTTGTTGATGCATTTAAGGTCGCAACGTACATGAAGGAATCCTCGCGGGTTAATGCTTGAACTAAAATTGAGAAGTTTGGATCTGCAGCTGCAAAGGTTACAACAGTTGGTAAACCGATAACTCTGTCTACAACATGAACGGTACCATTATCTGCTGCTACATTTGCAGTTGCTACAGAAGATACTCCATTAAATGTAACACCACCATCTGTGTTTATGTAAATTGACATGGCGCTTCCCGAGGCAACACTTGTTGCTTTGGTGTTTGCGTATCCGGTAGATAAATCAGTCGATTGAAGGCTTCCATCGATAACATGATTTAATAAGACTTGCGTAAGTAAGTCTGTTGGTACCTCATCTAGAGAATTGAAATTGTTGGAACTTAAAAATTCGTCAAAGGCCTCATTTGTTGGAGCCAATACTGTAAAAGGTCCTGGTCCACTTAATGTGGCAGCAAGATTGGCTTTGGTTACGGCAGCTACAAGAGAGGTCAACTGATTATTTACTGCGACATCAACGATCGTATTTGTTTCGATTGGTGTATCATTATCATCATTGCTACAAAATTGTAATGTAATGGTTACAAGAAATACTGCGAGTACTTTAAATATTTTTTTCATTATATAATTGGTTTAAATTATTATTGTTTAACAAAACTATAAATTAATTAAACAGTAATTTCTTATTGTTTTGTTAAAGAGTTTTAAATAAAAGTTAAACAAAAGTTTAAATTATGTTAAAATGCTATATTCAACAATTAAAAAAAGTTTAGTTTTGGCACAAATATTTTTTAATAATGTTTCAAACAACAAATACAATTTTGATGATTCGTCCTGTACATTTCAGGATGAATGAACAAACCGCTGTAAATAATTATTATCAAAAAAAGAATGATCATTTACTTCCTTCAGCCCTCACAAAAAAAGCCCAAAATGAATTTGATGCTTATGTAGAAAAATTGCGCAGTTTTGGAATTCATGTTATTGTTGTTCTAGATACAAAAGAATTTGATACTCCAGATTCTTTGTTTCCTAATAATTGGATTTCTTTTCATGAAGAGGGTACAGTAGCCATGTATCCTATGTTTGCTGAAAATAGACGTTTGGAAAGACGTGAAGATGTTTTGGAGCAGGTAGAAAATGAAGGCTTTTTGATAGAAAATATAGTTGATTATACAATTGCTGAGGAAGATGATATCTTTCTTGAAGGAACGGGAAGTATGATTCTTGATAGAAAAAACAGGAAAGCATATTGTGCACTTTCACCGAGAGCAAATGAAGAATTGTTTATAGAGTTTTGTGAAGATTTTGAATATACTCCTGTGATTTTTACGGCCAATCAAACTGTAAATGGTCAGAGAGAAAAAATCTATCATACAAATGTTATGATGTGTATTGCAGAAACTTTTGTAGTGATTTGTTTGTCTTCTATTGATGATAAAACGGAACGTAAAAACCTTTTGAAACAGTTCAAAGAAGACCGAAAAAAAGTGATCGATATTACCGAAGATCAAGTCGTTCATTTTGCAGGGAATATGTTGCAAGTAAGAGGTAAGGATGATGAGCGGTTTTTAATAATGAGCCAACAAGCATTTGAGAGTTTAACCCAATCTCAACTCAGTCAAATACAACAGCATTGTCAAATTATTTCAAGCTCATTAGAAACGATAGAAATTTGTGGGGGAGGGAGTGCTCGTTGTATGATGGCAGAGGTTTTTCTTCCTACAAAAAACTAGCACAAGGTATTTTATTTTAGGATTCTTAGAAGTTTATTATGGAAGCAAATTAGGGTGTGTTTTTTTATTCAAAACCTCTTCTATAACAATTCCATTAGTTGCATTTGGTGCTTCAATATCTAATAAGTTGGCAATGGTGGGTGCAATATCTGTAATATTATACCTTTTTGAAGAGACCCCCTTTTTAATTCCATTTCCATAAAAGATAACTGGTACGTGGGTGTCATAAGAATACCCAGAGCCATGACTCGTTCCTTTTCTGCCTCTAATGAGTGTTGCAGGATAAGGAATCATTAATATATCTCCTGAAAATTTTTGATTGTATCCGTTTTGAAGAGAATTTAAAATTCCTGAGGAGAAATGAGTTGTTTGAAGTGTTTTGGCAGTAACTGCTTTGTATATTTGATCAAAATTAATGACTTCATCTGCTAGTTTTTGTGCCACAACGTGTATGTCTAAACCTAGAGATTCTAATTTTTCTTTGTTGAGAAAGATTTGATAATTAGAGATGCTTTCAATCAAATCTGATGAATTGAAATACCGCTTGGTCGTCTCAGAAAGAAAAGTTTTTAACTTTTCAACATTTAGATAATGAGCAGGTATTTTTAAAGATTGTAAATAAGCAGGAGAATGGACTGCTGCGTGATCTGCGGTTAAAAAAAGCGTGTAATTATCTTTTCCTACTTGTTTGTCTAAAAATTGAAAAAAATCGGCTAAATCATTGTCCAACCTTAAATAGGTGTCCTCTGTTTCTACAGCGGAAATTCCATACTTATGACCAACATAGTCAGTTGATGAAAAACTTACAGCCAAGAAATCGGTGTGTTTACTTTTTCCTAATTGTTCGCCAATGATCGCTGCTTTTGCAAAATCTACTGTAAATGTATTACCAGCAGGAACGGTCTTTAGTAAATCAAAATTATTATTTGTGGTACGCAAGGATTTTAAATCTTTCGGAAGTGTTGGTGTTTCTTGTCCTATTAATGTTTCTTCAAAAATATTGTCATCACTTCTGCTGTTTACATAACTATTAATATCATAAAGAGTTTTCCAAGGATTGTTTAGATACTCATCTGCTTTGTTGTTGTTGTTAAAATCGGTCACCCACTGAGGAAGCTTATCCATGTAAAAAGTACTTGTGATCCAAGTGTTGTAGTTTTCTCCGTCATACCAATAAGCTCCGTTTGCGGTATGCCCTGCAGGTAGGATAGCAGCCCGATCTTTGATCGAAATACCAATTGTTTTACCCTGCATGTTTTGAGCCAAATGTAATTGATCTGTTATGGTTGAAGTAACTAATCTTTTTGGAGATTTCTGACCACTATATCCATTGTTACCAAGTGTTTTGTAGGTGTTGTCGTTTACACAATACACCATTTTTTTTTCATATTTATCATACCAATCGTTGGAAATAATTCCATGTTCACTAGGAGTCGTTCCAGAATAGATCGTTGCATGGCCAACAGCAGTATAGGTGGGAATGATGCTGTAATGTGCATTTTCTAATGAGAATCCATCTTTTAATATTCGATTAAATCCTTCCTCCCCAAATCGATCTGCAAACTTTGTTAAATAATCATATCGCATTTGGTCAATAACGATACCTACAACCAATTTAGTTTTTTTAGTTGATGTTGAAGAGGTCGATTTACAACTCGCTAAAAGAACAGAAAAGCATAAAATTTTGAGAAGAATTTTAAATTTCATATTAGAATAATTGATTATAGTTCAAAAGTAATTATTTTTTTAGATAGATCTTGTAAATTTAACTTTCTATTAATGATATTTTAATACTTTAGCATAAATTTAGATGCAATGAATTACCTAGAGCATATTGGTAAATATTTTATAATGTTAGGACGTGTTTTTAAAAAACCACAACGTTCAAAAGTTTTTTATGAAGCTTTACTCAGAGAGATTGAAGATTTAGGTTTAAAATCTCTCGGAATTATTATGTTTATTTCCTTTTTTATAGGAGGCGTTATTTCTCTTCAAACCGCTTTAAATTTAGAGAGTCCATTTATTCCAAAATCATTAATTGGTTTTGCTGCAAAACGCTCTATAATCCTAGAATTTGCTCCTACTTTTTGTTCTATTATCTTGGCCGGAAAAGTGGGGTCTTATATCACCTCAAGTATCGGTTCAATGAGAGTTACTGAGCAGATTGATGCTTTGGAAGTGATGGGAATAAATTCTCTAAATTATTTAGTTTTACCTAAAATAATAGCGACGGTTTTCTTTTATCCTTTTTTAATTTCATTGGGGATGTTTTTAGGAATTTTTGGAGGTTGGGTTTCTGGTGTATTGTCGGGTCTTTTCTCTGGAGCAGAATACATTGAAGGACTTCAAACAGACTTTAATCCATTTTTGTTAACCTATGCAATGATCAAAACACTCATTTTTGCTTTTTTAATAGCCACGGTTCCCTCATATCATGGATACTATGTTAAAGGAGGCTCAATAGCGGTTGGTAGAGCAAGTACTCAGGCTGTTGTTTGGACTACAATTTTAATTGTCATAGCAAATTATTTTTTAACTCAAATGCTTTTAACTTAAGATATGATAGAAGTAAAAAAATTATACAAAGGCTTTGAAGGGAATCCTATTTTAAAAGGAGTTTCTGCTACTTTTCATCCCGGTAAGACAAGTTTGATTATTGGTCAAAGTGGTTCAGGTAAAACTGTTTTTTTAAAATCGTTAATTGGTTTGCACACTCCTGATGAAGGAGCTATTTTTTTTAATGGAACCTTGAGTTCAGAATTTACAGAAACCGAAAAACAACAATGGAGACAAGAAATTGGTATGGTTTTTCAAGGAAGTGCATTGTTAGATTCTCAAACGGTAGAAGATAATGTGATGTTTCCTTTGAAAATGTTTACCAAACAATCTGATGAAGCAATGTTGGCCCGTGTAAATTTTGTCTTGAAAAGAGTGAATTTAGAAAATTCAAATAAAAAATTACCTGCAGAATTATCTGGAGGAATGCAAAAAAGAGTCGCTATTGCGAGAGCGATCGTCATGAATCCTAAATATTTATTTTGTGATGAACCCAATTCTGGTCTAGATCCTCAAACGGCCATTGTAATTGATAAGTTAATTCAAGAAATTACTGTTGAATACAATATTACAACTGTAATTAACACACACGATATGAATTCGGTGATGGAAATTGGAGAAAAAATAGTTTTTTTAAAAGACGGTAAAAAAGCTTGGGAAGGAACCAGTGATGAGATCTTTAAAACTGATAATGAAGCAGTTGTCAATTTCGTTTATTCTTCGAATTTATTTAAAAAAGTTAGAGAAGCATATTTAAGAGAAACAAAGTAGATAATAGATTTGTTTTTTTGAAAATATACTATATATTTGCACCCGCTAAAACGAAAAAAAATGACCTGGTAGCTCAGTTGGTAGAGCATCTCCCTTTTAAGGAGAGGGTCCTGGGTTCGAGCCCCAGCCCGGTCACATAGTTTCAAACTCCACACCTAGTGTGGAGTTTTTTTTTAACATTATTTCAACATAAAATAAATTTTTATTGATTATTTTTAAAGACATAATTTTAAATAATCATGGGTAAAATATTTATATCAATTTTCATCATCATTTTTATGAGTGATTCAAGTACTACTATTTTCGATTTTAATTCTGATGCAAATGTATCTCGATGGAGAGTTGTAGATGACGTTGTAATGGGAGGAAGGTCTAAAGGAAACCTAAAGATTAATGAAGAGGGTAATGGAGAGTTTTATGGAGCCGTCTCTATAGAAAATAATGGCGGTTTTTCTTCCTTGCGATACCGTTTTTCCGCGATCAAAGTTTCTAACTTTCAACATGTTGTTATTCGAATAAAAGGCGATGGAAATCCATATCAATTTAGACTTAAAGATGAGTTGTATGCCCCTCATTCTTTCATTTCTGTTTTTGAAACCAATGGAGCTTGGCAAACCATTCGTATAAAACTCTCAGACATGTATCCTGCATTTAGAGGACGAAAATTACAGATGAATAATTTTTCTTCAGAAAGTATTCAAGAACTAGCGTTTTTAATAGGAAATAAAAAAGCGCAAAACTTTAAATTAGAAATTGATAAAATTTATTTAGAGTAAATTCTCCTCACTTTTTTTGTATCTTTCACAGGTTCTAACTGACATCGTATGGAGAAAAAACAGGTACAAGAAGAAGTAGCTCATGACCACAATAATACTATTAGAAATAATGCCAAAGGGTTGTTTTTTGGGCTTAAAAATTATTTAAAAGAGCTTTTAGATTTTAGGGAGGATACAGATTATGAGGCTACTATGGGAGCCATAAAAGCAGACATTCCTTTCAAAGGAGCAACCGCTTGGATTCTTATTTTTGCTGTTTTTGTTGCCTCTGTAGGGTTAAATGCAGACTCAACTGCAGTTGTTATTGGAGCCATGTTAATATCACCTTTAATGGGGCCGATTCTAGGAATAGGAAGTGCTTTTGCAATCAATGATATTGAAATTTTTAAAAAATCAGCAGTCAGTCTTTCGACCATGATTGTTTTGAGTTTACTAACCTCTTTTGTTTTTTTTTATTGCTTCCCATTAAGTGAAGACACTTCAGAACTTTTAGGGAGAACAAAACCCGACATTAGAGATGTGCTCATTGCTTTCTTTGGAGGTTTAGCATTAATGGTTGCTAGAACAAAAAAAGGTACTGTTGCGTCTGTTATTTTCGGAGTCGCAATCGCCACCGCTTTAATGCCACCACTTTGTACAGCAGGCTATGGTTTAGCAAAAGGGTTTTCTGGAGAATCAATTGGATTTAAGTATGCGCTTGGCGCGATGTTTCTGTTTACAATCAATACTATTTTTATTGCTTTGGCAACCTTTCTAGTTTTGAAACTTTTAAGTTTTCCAATGCATAAATATGCAAACGCAGCCAAAAGAAAACGATATGCTACCATCGCAACTGTCGTTGGTGTCATTGTGATGATCCCTGCCATTTATACGTTTTTCATTGCTTTAGATGAAAGTAGAGTTAATGCGCAACTAAAAGCTTATGTAAAAAATGAAATAAATACTATTGGAAATTTTCAATTAATTGACCAGGATTATGATGCAGATACAAAGGTTTTAAAACTTAATTTTTTTAATGAGGTAAGTTTAGCAGAGAAAAACATGTTAGAGAACAGGTTAAATAATGACCCTAGATATGACCGTTTACACGAAGTAAAAATCGATATAAAAGGGAGTGATACCAAAAGTTTTGAGCTCATAACAACAGCTTACAAAGAGAAAAGAGAGGAGTTACAGGAAACAAAAAACAGGATAACTGGTTTGCAAAATCAAATTTCAGATTTGCAGGAAACAATTTTATCTCTAAACAACAGAATAGAGCAAGATGCTTCGAATAAAAATCAAAAGGTAGTTGCATTTAGTAGAATAGCGAAAGATGCCAAGATTAGATATAATGATATTGAAGAGGTTGGTTTTGCAAATGTTTTGTATTCAAAAGATTTTATCAAAATAGACACCATTCCAGTAGCTACTGTAAAATGGAATTTAAAATTACCTGACAGTGTGATCGTTTCTAAAGAAAAAGAATTACGAATTTGGTTACAAAAAGAAATGAATTTAGACACTTTGTTTATCAATAGATAATAGACACGTTTACAGTCAGAAATTGTTTTTTTAAAATGAGCCTACTATTGGTGGTCTATTGATTGGTTATTTTCAGTTAATCTTATTTCTACATTTTGGTTGAATAAATAGACTTTATTGGTCTCAATTTTTAAACATTCAAATCTTGTTCTTCTTTTTTGCCCTTTCTTGTAAAGCGTATTTTTAAATTCAAATAGACTTCCAATTGGGATTTGATGTATAAAACTTTTTCCTTTTTCAGCTTTATTTTCTTTTAGAATTAAAGATAAGTTAGGATCGCTATCTGTGCTTGCTTTTGGGTTTTGAAGATAGTTCGCTAAAAAAGGCAGCATTTCTTTGGTATAAATTTCTGGACGTAAAAAAGGCAGCATTAGGTGTTGAAAAACTGTTTTCCATTCTTTTCCATGAGGTTGAACTCTTCCAAACTTTTGATGTGTAACGTGGTGTGCAATTTCATGGACCAACGTTAGCAAAAACTGATATTTATTAAGATTGTTATTTACTGTGATTTGGAATTGTCCGTTTGGTAATTTTCTAAAATCACCGTGTTTTGTTTGTCTTTGAGTGACAATTTTTAGGGTGAAATTATGAGTTTCAATTAAAAATTGAACAAAAGGAATTGCTTTTTCGGGTATGTATTTTTGATATGCTATATCCAAGTGTTATTATGGTGTTGAAGAAGATACCTGTAGCACTTTACCGTTATAAAATTTATTTCCCGTCAGCGAAAAGTCAAAAATATAACTTGCCATTTCATTGGCTGATAGTGGTGCCTGATAGTCAGGAAAAGCTTCTTTCAGCATTTCTGTTTGTACTGCTCCTATTGCCAAAACATTGAAAGCGATTTGTTGCTCTTTGTATTCTTCAGCTAACAATTCAGACAATGTAATGACGGCTCCTTTAGCAGAAGAATAAGCTGCTAATCCCGGGAATTTCATACTTCCTTGAATACCTCCCATGGAACTTATCGTTAATACATGACTTCCTTTTTGTAAGTAGGGGATCATTAATTTTGTGAGTTCAGCAACTGCAAAAACATTTACTTTATAAACCTCTAAAAAATCTTCAGAAGACAATTCAGTAAAAGGTTTGTTTACTAATTTACCAGCGTTATTGATTAAAACATCAACACTTTTCCAGTTATTTTTTACAAATGCTGTTACTTTCTCTATTTCAGTATTGTTTGATAAATCAACAGAGATTACAGTAATATTTTGGTGATTAAATTGTTCTAGTGGCTTCGTATTTCTTGATAAAGCTAACACTTGATGTCCTTTATTTGCAAATAGTTTCGCCAATTCAAATCCGATACCTCTACTGGTTCCTGTAATAATAACATTTTTCATTTTATCTTTTTTGAAGGAGCAATCTACTCAATTTTTCATACATTTAAAGACAAAATTTAATCAAATACCTCTTGTAATATATTTTTATTTAATGTAAACCAATCAAACCATCAGATGAAAAAAAGTACATTCTTCCTCTTTCTATTCTTCTTTATTCAAATTTCAGTAGCCCAAACAACCTACCTTCTATGTGGGAGTCTAATAGATACTAAGTCTGGGGAACTTCATTCAAAAAAGACAATTCTTATCAAAGCAGATACGATTGTGAAAATTTTTGATGGTTATGTTCTGCCAAAAAATAAAATGGCCACGATCATTGACTTGAAAGATAAAGTTGTAATGCCGGGCCTGATCGATATGCATGTACATATTGAACAAGAGTTTAATCGGAAGACACAATTAAACCGCTACACTCTCAACGAGGCAGATGTGGCATTTAATTCGGTAGGTTTTGCAAAGATGACCTTATTAAATGGGTTTACAACTGTCAGAGATTTAGGAGGAACAGGAGTTAATATTTCAATCAAAAAAGCAATTCAGGCGGGTAAAATTGTAGGTCCAAGAGTTTTTACTGCCGGAAAGTCGATCGCTACAACAGGAGGACATGCAGATCCTACAAATGGAAGCAGTCGGAAATTAATTGGGAACCCTGGACCTAAAGAAGGGGTAGTGAATTCTGTAGAAGATGCAAAAAAAGCAGTTCGTCAACGTTATAAAAATGGAGCAGATTGCATTAAAATTACCGCTACTGGGGGTGTTTTAAGTGTTGCTAAATCTGGAGATAATCCTCAATTTACACTAGAAGAAGTTAAAGCAATATGCGATACGGCAAAAGATTATGGAATGCATGTAGCCGCACACGCTCACGGAGATGAAGGCATGCAGCGAGCAATCTTAGGGGGTGTAAAAACTATTGAACACGGTACTTATATGAGTAGTGAAACCATGGAACTCATGAAAAAGTACAATGCCTTTTTAGTTCCCACCATAACGGCAGGAAAAGAAGTTGCTGAAAAAGCAACAATTAACGGATTTTACCCAGATATCGTAGTACCAAAAGCTTTGGCAGTGGGTCCTCAAATTCAGGAAACTTTTGCAAAAGCATACAAAAAAGGCGTTGGAATTTCTTTCGGAACAGATGCAGGTGTTTTTAAACACGGGCAAAATGGAAAGGAGTTTGGTTTTATGGTTGCTGCAGGAATGCCTGCCATGGAAACCATTCAGTCTGCAACGATTACCAATGCAATGTTATTGCAAATGGAACAAAAAATAGGACAAATCCAAAAGGGATTTTTTGCTGATATTATTGCGGTAGACGAAGATCCAACAAAAAATATTTCAACAATGGAAAATGTTGTTTTTGTGATGAAAGAGGGAATTGTTTATAAGAAATAGCTATTCAAAAACAACGTGTTGGTAGGCACCAATGTCAGGATTTGAAGTTCGATCTATTCCCAAAAGATCTACAGGGTAAGCCGATGATGATGCTTTGTTAATTGCATTAGATTCTTCTCCAATTACAAAATCATTTCTTTGAGGATCTCTAAAATGCGAATTTCCATTTAAAATATTGTTTTGATAAAAAGGGTTTGTAAAGTCTAATTGAGGAATGTCATTAAAAGAATTATTAATGTCATTAAATTGAATCATGCTATTGCTAATGTTGTAGTTAAAAATACCGCCCCCATCTGCGAAGTCTATTATAAATTCGATGTTGTTGTTCCCATCAATGATACAATTGGTGAAATTTGCAGCATGTAAATTTCTAGTTTCTATAATTTCTTCTCCTGCTTCATTTTTATAAGTAAAGAAATTGTTTACTAGCACCGCTGGTAATTGTCGTAAGCTATTGCTCCAAAAGTTTGAAAATGTAGCATGCGTAAACTTATAGCTACCGCCAATTGTTGCTGCTAAAGATGCTTGACCAGCATTACCAATTACTAAATTATGCCCCTCTATATTTGTTTCTCTTCCTAAAATACCAAAACTTGCGTGATTATAAATTTCTGTATTTTCTATTTTTAAAGTAGGACGAGCAGTATTCTCTAAGCTATCCACTAAAATTCCGATAATTCCATTTCTAATAATCGCATGATGAATTTCATTGTTGATGCTTCCTGCTCGCATCCAAATGGTACCCCATTGTCCAGGAATATCACTAAAAGAGTGTTCCAAGCGATCTCCCTCAAAAACAACTTTTTTGGAACGTGTTCCTTTGACTTTTAAAGTAGCTTTATCGTCTACTATGAGACCAGAGTTGTCATGAAAATAAACGTTAGTACCTGCTTCAATACTTAATGTTTTATTTTTTGGTATTGCAGCAAAACCGTAAATAACTATTGGTTTTGAACTCGTAAACATAGATAATTCAGCGTCCGTTAAAAAACGACCTTTTAAGCTAGTGGGTTGGCCATCTAGTGTAAGACTGTCGATTTTCATGGTAATGGCATCTTTTCCTGGAAAAATAAAATGTGCATCTTGAACAAGTGTCACCAAATCTACCTCTTGTTGATTTTCACCAGTATCAAATAAAATTTTATCGGTGTATAAAAGATTTAAATTGTTGTTTGCATTTATGGTTGTTTCTATGAAGACATAAATACTGTCTTTGGCCAAAATTTCAATATCTTGAAACTCTTTCCCTGGAATTCCATCTACATTTAATCGATAGTTCGATGCTGTTCCGTTTTTTAATTCTATTTGAGGGATGGTAATGGCATTGTTACCTCTGTTGTATACTTTTAGATTGTATGTCGCAGAACCAATATTTGAAAATACAGTATCTAAAAACACGGTATCTTTTGAAAACGCTAATTTTCCATAACTGGAGATCGTTTCAAAGTCTTTCCTACAAGAGCTAATCGCAATAAGAAAAAGACAACAAAGAAGGGTAAATAGAGATCTCATGTAATTTATTTTTTCAATAATAGAACCTTTTAATAGCGATATTATTGTTTTTTAATTAACTTTATTTCAAATAGAGTTCCCCAGTTTTTTCCCGTAATAAACATTCTATCGTTTTCAGAGTCGTATGCGATTCCATTTAAAACCTCATCTTGATTAACCAATCTTTGGGTTTTCTCCATTTCCTTTTTTAAGGATTTTAAATTTGCAATTCCTTCAACAATTCCTGTATCGGGATCTATGATTACTATGGCATTTTGCTGGTATTTGTTAGCATATATTTTTCCGTTAATCATTTCCAATTCATTTAAATCTTTTACAGCATATTTGTTTGTGTACACTTGAATCGATTTTTTTTCTTTTAAAGTTTCTGGATCTAAATACCAAATTTTATGAGAGCCATCAGATTTAATTAAAGCTGTTTCGTTGTGAGTCAAGCCCCATCCTTCTTTACTATTGTTGTAAGGAAATTCTTTTTCTTGTTTGAAAGTAGCTAAGTCATAGACAAACCCTTTTTTAGCTTGCCATGTTAACCAAAATATTTTGTTATTAAAAATGGTCATTCCTTCTCCAAAATATCTTTTATCTAAGGCTATTTTTTGAAGTACTTTTCCCGTTTTAATAGCTACCTTTCTTAAGGTAGATTCTCCTCTGTGCCCGGTTGTTTCGTATAAAAAACCGTTGTGATATTCTAATCCCTGCGTGTATGCTTTTTTATCATGAGGATACTCATTGATAATTTTATAATCGTAAATAATGGGTGCTTTATTTGCTAAAACTTCGAAATAACTATTTTCTTTTTTTGTTGTTTCAGAATAGAATATTAGCGTAGAAATTTGATGTTTTCCAACACCTAAATCTTTAGTTTGTAATTCTATGGAAGCGCCCTCAGAGGGAATTTCTTTGCCGTTTACAAAAAACTGTACTTTTTGTACAGGTTTGTTTTCCTTTTCTTTTAAGGAAATAGGAATGGTTGCGTTGAATGAAACTTGTTTTTGGTGTTCTAAAGTAAAAACATATTCATTAGAACAAGAAGTTACTAGTGAAAATGACGCTAGAAAAGCAATACGTAAAAAAAGATTTTTCATTCTTGTGATTTTGTTTGTGACTCATTCTTGTTGTACTTCTAAAAAGGTCTAAAAGGGAACAATTTAGTAACAAAAGTAAGAATAAATGTAAGGTTTGTATTTATTGTAGCAAATAAAAACAAATATTTATTTGTAAATTAAAAAATATAGTTAAATTTGCATCCTCAAAATAGTAAGTTATAACTATTTAGGACGCAGAGTAAGCTTTACCAACTGTACTCTTATAAACGTAATATTAAAGTATTAAAATATAATAAAATGAAGAAAGGAATTCATCCAGAAAATTATAGAATGGTAGCATTTAAAGACATGTCTAATGAAGATGTTTTTTTAACACGTTCTACTGTAGACACCAAGGAAACTTTAGAAGTTGATGGTGTTGAGTATCCTTTAGTAAAATTAGAGATTTCTAGAACTTCTCATCCATTTTACACTGGTAAATCTAAACTTATCGATGCTGCAGGACGTATTGATAAATTTAAAACTAAATACGCAAAATTTAAGAAGTAATTCTTACAGAATTATCACATATAAAAAAACTCCAACATGTATTTGTTGGAGTTTTTTTTAGTTTTATTAGAGGTGTTTATAAATAATCTTCAATGGGGTTGCATGAGCAAATTAAGTTTCTGTCGCCAAAAGCATCGTCTACTCTCTGAACCGTTGGCCAAAATTTATTATCGGCAATGTATGCTAAAGGGAAAGCTGCTTGTTTTCTTGTGTAGGGTAATTCCCAAGCATCCGCAGTTAATATTTCTTGCGTATGTGGAGCGTTTTTCAACGGATTATTTTGATTTTCTTTGGAGGCGCTTGAAATTTCTTTTCTAATTGAAATCATTGCGTCACAGAAACGATCCAATTCAGCTACACTTTCAGACTCTGTAGGTTCAATCATCATGGTTCCACCTACTGGAAAAGAGACCGTTGGTGCGTGAAAGCCATAATCCATTAGACGTTTTGCAATGTCTACAACCTCAATTCCATTTTGTTTGAAATCTCTACAATCTATAATCATTTCGTGCGCAGCTCTGTTCATTTCTCCCGTATACAACGTTTCATAATAACCGTGTAAACGTTCTTTGATGTAATTGGCGTTTAAGATGGCTAGTTTGGTTGCGTTTTTTAATCCTTTTGACCCTAGCATCGTTATGTATCCATAAGAAATTAAACAGGCTAAAGCAGAACCCCAAGGCGCTGCAGAAATTGCAGAAATTGCGTGTTCACCTCCAGTTTTTATCAGGGGGTTTGTCGGTAAAAATGGAACTAATTGTGGAGCAACACAAATAGGTCCAACTCCAGGGCCACCTCCACCATGAGGAATGGCAAATGTTTTGTGTAAGTTTAAGTGGCAAACATCTGCGCCAATAGTAGCTGGGTTTGTCAAGCCGACCTGCGCATTCATATTTGCACCATCCATATAGACTTGCCCACCATGATCATGAATGATTTTTGTTATTTCTTTAATTTCTTTTTCAAAAACTCCGTGAGTGGATGGGTAGGTAATCATTAAAGCAGCTAAATGGTCTTTATGAATTTCTGTTTTTTCACGTAAATCATCAATATCTATATTCCCATTTTCTGCAGTTTTAGTAACAATAACTTTCATTCCTGCCATGACTGCAGAGGCAGGATTTGTACCATGAGCAGAGGCAGGAATCAAACAAATATTTCGATGAGAATCTCCGTTTGATTGATGATATGCTCTAATAGTCATTAAGCCTGCAAATTCTCCTTGAGCTCCAGAGTTGGGTTGTAAAGAAGTGCCTGCAAAACCAGTTATGATGTTTAATTGGTGCTCCAGTTTTCTTAAAACTTCTTGGTATCCCTCAGCTTGATTTAAAGGAACAAAAGGATGAATATTTCCCCATTGAGGATTGCTTAAAGGCAGCATTTCTGAAGCTGCATTCAATTTCATTGTACAAGAACCCAGAGAAATCATGGAATGATTTAATGCTAAATCTTTACGTTCTAATTTTTTGATATACCGCATCATATCTGTTTCAGATTGATACTTATTAAAAATTTCATTTTCTAAAAACAAGGTGTTTCTTTCTATGTTTTTAGGAATTACGGTTGTTGTTGTGTGGACTAATTTTTCAGACTTCAAGTTAAAAGCTTCTTCAAAGCAATGAACAATTGCTTCAATTTCATTATTTCCAACAGTTTCATTTATAGAAATAGAAACATGTTGGCTGTCTACATAATTGAAATTGATATTATTTGCCTCAGCGATTGGTTTTATTTTAGCAGCTTCTACCTCGAGTAAAATAGTGTCAAAATAAGAGGTATTCAGTTGTTTGAAACCCAAACCTTCTAAAGTTTTAGCTAAGGTTTTGGTGTTTGTATGTACGTAGTCTGCGATATATTTTAAGCCATCCTTTCCATGGTAAACGGCATACATTCCGGCCATAACAGCTAACAAAACTTGCGCTGTACAAATATTGGAAGTTGCTTTTTCTCTTTTGATATGTTGTTCTCTTGTTTGTAAAGCCATGCGCAAGGCACGAGCTCCATTTCTGTCTTTTGTAACCCCAATAATACGTCCTGGAATACTTCTTTTGTAGGCTGTTTTTGTTGCAAAAAAAGCTGCGTGAGGACCTCCATATCCCAATGGTATTCCAAATCGTTGACTTGTACCAACGACAACAGAAGCTCCAAAGTCTCCAGGGGCTCTTAATTTTACCAATGATAATATATCGGCAGCAACCGCTACTTTGATATTGTTTTCATGAGCTTTTGCAACAAAACTTTCGTAATCAAAAATTTGCCCAAATTTACCTGGATATTGAAGCATGGCTCCAAAAAATTCATCCGAATAATCAAAATTTTCATGATTTCCGATCACCAATTCAATTCCAATTGGAGTAGAACGTGTTTGAAGTAGAGATAAGGTTTGCGGTAAGATTTCTTCTGAAACAAAGAATTTATTTGCGCCTGCCTTTTTCTTTGCTCGTTCTCTAACATCAAATAACAAAGCCATTGCCTCTGCTGCTGCTGTGGCCTCGTCCAAAAGAGAAGCGTTTGCCAATTCCATTCCTGTTAAATCACAAATCATTGTTTGAAAATTTAACAAGGCTTCTAAACGTCCTTGTGCAATTTCAGCTTGATACGGTGTGTAAGCAGTATACCAACCTGGATTTTCTAAAATATTACGTTGAATGACACTTGGCACAATTGCTTCGTGATATCCCATTCCGATATAACTTTTAAAAACACTATTTTTTTCAGATAATTTTTTGATGTGCGCTAAATATTCATATTCGCTCATTGCAGGATCCAAATCTAATTCCTTTTTTAATAGAATATCACTAGGGACTGTCTCAGAAATTAATTGTTCTAATGTAGCTACTTTTATGGTAGATAGCATTTTTTCAATTCCCTTTTTATTCGGACCAATATGTCTATTTTCAAACGAGTTTGTATTCATTTATTTAATTTTATGAATGAGTGAGTTTGCGTTTCAAAAAATAATTGTTTTGAGACAACAAAAATAAGGTATAAATCAATTATTTTGACCTTATTAGATTAATAATGAGTCGCTAATTATCAACTAAAAATGAATGTTATGAACATAAAGGTTATTTTTGTTCAATGAAGTTTTTGAAAATAGCATTGAATTTTTATATAAACGCTAGTATTCATGTAGCAATTGCTGTCTATGCCTTGGTAAGAGTTACGGAATATTATTTTGGACTTTCAAACAATGAGTATTTAAATGCTTTTATTTTCTTTGGAACGATTACGGGGTATAATTTTGTCAAATATGCTGGTGTGGCAAAATTACATCACAGAAGCCTGACAAACAATTTAAAAATAATTCAACTATTTTCTTTGGTTAGTTTTTTTGCAATGTGTTATTATGGGCTTCAAATTTCCTTATCGACCTTAGTTTTTATATTTCCTTTTGTGGGATTGACTTTTTTATATGCAGTTCCTTTTTTAAGTGGTTTTGAGAAAAGTTTAAGAGAAGTGAGTTTTTTAAAGATTTTAGTAGTTGCTTTTGTCTGGTCTGGTTTTACTGTTTTAATTCCATTAGTAGCTGTTGGGAAAGAAATTTCCTTAAACATATCACTACATCTGTTGCAGCGTTTTTTAATTGTGGTGGTTTTAATTTTGCCCTTTGACATAAGAGACGTAAAATATGACGCCATTAACTTACAGACAATTCCAAAGAAAATAGGCGAACAAAGAACAAAGAGGTTGGGAGTATTGTTAATGGTTTTTTCACTGATTTTGGAATATTTAATTTCTTCTGAACTTTCCGTAAAATTTCCATTTATGATGTTCTTTTTTCTTGTAATTGTTTTCTTGATGAGATCAAAAACAGACCAATCGAAATATTTCAGTTCTTTTTGGGTAGAGTTATTGCCAATTATTTGGTGGATACTTCTTTAGGATTTCATAATTTTTTAGAGTCTAAGATGTTTTTTTTACAAACAGTTTTGATAATCATAGGATATAAAGTGGATATCATAAAACTGTGAAATAGCTTCTTAGATCTCCTCTAAATTTGTAAATTTACGGTCTTAAATTAAATCAATTTTTATAAAAAAAATGATACCCAAAAAAAGAAATTATATTTTTGATTTTGATAGCACGTTAACACGTGTAGAAGCATTGGATGTTTTAGCCGAGATTACGCTAAAAGAGAATCCTAAAAAAGAGCAAATTATTCAAGAAATAATTGACATTACTAATTTGGGCATCGATGGTGAAATTTCTTTCACGGAATCCTTGGAAAGAAGAATTAAATTATTGAATGCAAACCAAGCCGATTTATCAGGATTGGTTGAAGCGTTGAAAAAACAAGTCTCAAAGTCGATAGAAAGTAATAAAGATTTTTTTGAAAATTATGCAGAAAACATTTATGTGATTTCATGTGGGTTTAAAGAATTTATAGATCCTATCGTAAAAGAATATAATATCCCTTCAGAAAGGGTATTCGCAAATACATTTGAATTTGCAAAAGATGGAAAAATTATTAGTTTTGACGCTAATAATCCACTTTCTCAACACAATGGAAAAATCCAATGTTTGAAAGAGATGAATCTCGAAGGAGAAATACAAGTTATTGGCGATGGGTACAGTGATTATGTTACTCGTGAAGCGGGTGTAGCAGACAAGTTTTTTGCATACACAGAAAATGTTTCAAGAGTGAAAACAACAGAAAACGCAGACCACATTGCCCCAAATTTAGATGAATTTTTATACGTTAACAAGTTGCCTAGAAATATCTCATATCCGAAAAATAGAATTAAAATTTTATTATTAGAAAATGTTCATCCAGATGCTTTTACAAAGTTGTCTACAGATGGGTTTTCAGTTGAAACAGTTTCAAAGAGTTTGTCTGAAGATGAATTGATAGCAAAAATCAAAGACGTACATGTGTTAGGAATACGTTCCAAAACAAATGTTACAGAGAGAGTTGTTGCTGCTGCTGAGAAATTGATGGTTGTCAGTGCTTTTTGTATTGGAACCAAACAGATTGATTTAGATGCCTGTAAAGAAAAGGGAATTGTTGTTTTCAATGCTCCTTATAGCAATACCCGATCTGTAGTTGAGTTAGCTATTGGAGAAATTATCATGTTAATGCGAAGTGTTTTTCAGCGAAGTACAGAAATTCACAATGGACAATGGAACAAAACAGCCGAAGGTTCAAGAGAAGTTCGTGGGAAAAAATTAGGAATAGTTGGATATGGAAATATTGGTAAGCAATTATCTGTACTAGCAGAAGCCCTAGGAATGGATGTTTGTTATTATGATGTTGAAGATAAGTTGGCATTAGGAAATGCGACTAAAATGAATACTTTAAAAGACTTGTTGGCAATTTCTGACGTGGTTACTTTGCATGTTGATGACAATGCTGCAAATCACAATTTTTTCGGAGCGAAAGAAATTTCACAAATGAAAGATGGTGCACACTTGGTGAACTTAGCAAGAGGTTTCGTAGTCGATATTTCAGCTTTAGTAGTTGCGTTGAAAAGTGGGAAAATAGCGGGTGCTGCAGTTGATGTATATCCCTCTGAACCGAGAAAGAATGGTGATTTTTATACAGAACTTAAAGGCTTGGATAACGTAATTCTAACACCGCACGTTGGGGGTAGTACCGAAGAGGCACAGAGAAATATTGCAGATTTTGTTCCAAGTAAAATTATGGCTTACATCAATTCTGGGAACACCGTAGATGCTGTAAACTTTCCAAACATTCGTTTGCCGAGACAAACGAATGCACACCGATTTTTACACATTCATAAAAATGTTCCTGGGGTCATGGCAAAAATTAATAAAATTTTGGCCAAGTATGATCTAAACATAACAGGTCAGTATTTATCTACAGACCCAAAAGTTGGTTATGTAATTACTGATTTAGATAAAGAATATAACAAAGAAGTTATTGAGAATTTAAGAGATGTAGAAGGAACAATTAAGTTCCGTGTATTGTATTAATTCTCTTTCATACTATAAAATAAAAAACCCTTCAAAACATAAGATTTGAAGGGTTTTTTATTTTTGATAACAAAGTTTTTATAGTTTTATTTGATCTTTAAGATTCCCAATGTTCCGATCGACAATATTTAAATAACGTTTGCTGCCTATATACCTATTTCTATTAAAGTCATCGTAATTTGGTTGTTCCGGATGCATAGAACTTATATGAACATTTCCAGAAGAATGAATGAATTCCATTTTTTTATTTCCCAACCAAATTCCAACATGTGTTACACGTTGTTTCGAATCTACAGTTGCTTTTTTCCCAAAGAACAGTAAATCTCCTTTTTTTAACCCATCAAAATTTAAATGATAATCTATTGTTTTTCCAGCATTAATTTGTTGAGATGCGTCTCTAGGTATTATATAGCCATTCATTAAATACACCATTTTTGTAAACCCACTACAATCCATTCCTTTCGTAGAGGTGCCCCCCCACAAATAAGGGAACCCATTCATTTTTTTAGCAATAACCTCTATGTTTTCTGGTGTGCTTTTTAAGTTTTTTAGCCAAGAATCATAGATGATTGCTTCGTTTTTTTTGATAAAACCAGTTCTATTGTCAGGGTAGGTTACTTTATAAAAAGAAGCATCTTCAGAGACATATTTTAAAACCCCCCCCAAAGTAATGTCAGAAATAATAGTTGAATTTTTATTTTTTGAAGCAAAGACTTGGCCAGCATTATTTGTAAATAATACTTTTTTTGAAGCGTTCCAGAGATCAAAATCTCTTTTATTCATTCTTTGAATTCCACCTTTGTCAACCCACGAAATATAATTATCAGGGGTTTGAATTCTATAAAAATCACCTTTCTTATCAAGAACTCTAAGTGCCATTCCTAATAAACCTTGTGTTCCTAATTCTGCGGAGTGTTTTGGGTTGGATCGAATGTTTATAACGGAGTTTTTTGCAATAGCAAACTGTCGATTTTCTAGAGAAGAGTCCGGTAAGATGCGTACCTCACTTTTGAAGTTTACTTGAGAATATTTAAGACTGTCTTGTAATCTTGAAAGGGCCTTTTTAGAGGTAGTTTCCCCCTTTAAAATAAGCGCTCCATTTGAAAGATGAAATTGGATGTCAAATAGTTCCGTTCTTTTGTCAGGAGCTAGCTCTTTTTTAATTTTTGAATACATGTTTTCTACTTTCGTAACTGTTTTTATATTCTTCCCACAGGATAGAAAAAAAACAAAAAGGATAACGATAGAGCGTTTTTCAATGTTCATCAATAAAATATTTTAGCTAAAGTACAAAAAAATCAAAATTCTATCCCTTCAATGTGCAACAAGGTTCTTTTCTGTTTTTGTGAAAGTACCTCATGAAAATAGGTTCATTTCTTTGAGTTACTTTTTGAGTAGCATATTGGATAGGTTTTCTTGTTGTGTTCTAATAGCGTAATTTCTTAGATCTATAATCAAGGAGAAGCTCTTTTGTATTTAAAGTTCTATTAGCATCGTTTTGTTTTCCGAAAGCATGAATTTTGCATCTTCATATTTTGGAGGTCCCAAAAAACTTTTAGCATTGTTAGAGCATCCATAGTCTTCTTTTGGGATGCCAAAAAAATTGGTATCCATTTTATTGTTTTTATTTTCGTCATGAATAAAAGACACAGCGTATTCTCCAGCATCTATATTCTTAAAGATGATGGTAGCTCTTTTTTCTTTTATTTCCACAACATCGCCCTTATATTCATTTTTTAAAAAACCTATTTCACTGTTATAGACTCCAGCCAATATATGGCCCTTGTTTGATTTTAATCCGGAGATTTTTACGATAAGGGTATAAGTTTCTTTTTCTTGACCATTTGTGTGGGGCATTCCACTAAAAATAAATGCGACTATTAAAACTATTTTTTTCATACGGAGCTTTTTTTATGCTTACTTCTATATTTTACAAAACAATAATCATGCTGAACTTCTATGTGCGGGTATTTTCTGTCTCTCAAACGATAGGCTTGTTTCATTTTTTTGAAATGATGACCGCGTAAATCTATTAAAATCTAATCTAATCTAATCTATTTTTGTTCGGTTTTAATTTGTTGTAATGTTTTATCTGATTGAATGTATGCCGTGAAAATTTTATATCGTAATTCGTTTATTTCTGTATCAAAGTAGTTGGCCCATTTGTTTTCTTTAAATAAACGATAGATGTTTTTTAGTCTTTTTTGGGCTTCTGAATATGTAAATAAATGATTTGAATGCTGTTCTTTTTTTGGTTCAATTTTACAGATTTTACGATCAAAATCAACTTCAACATAAAACGATTTTTCACTTTCATTCAAGGGGTAGAAGTCCGTCCATTTGGCAAATCCTATGACATTTTCTTGATTTTTGTAGTTTCCATTGCTATTCAATTTCCATCGACAATTTGCAACCCTTCCCCAATGATTTGATTTTCTGTAAACACCAGTATTGGTATAGAAATACTTGCTATTAAATTTACTCTTATAATGGGTTTTTTCTGGAAATTCAAAGTCTTGAACCTCTTGAAATTTACAAAAGGTATGTTTGAAAAAGTTGTTTTGATTGTAGGTTTTCAAAATATGAACATAAGAACATCACAAATGTACTAAAGAATTTTTTTTTACAGGTATCTTAAAAATAAAAAACGCAACCAAACAAATGGTTGCGTTTAAATGAAATAGAAAGTTCTATGAATACATTTTTTAATTAAGCTTAAAAAGAGGTATTATTTTACTTCCTCGAAATCTACATCCTCAACATTATCTCCCTGAGCGTCGTTTGCTTCTGGTTGACCTTGTTGATCTGCTCCAGGATTTGCTCCTTCGGCTCCGCCTTGAGCAGCATACATTTCTTCAGATGCAGCTTTCCAAGCTTCGTTAATAGTTTCCATAGCGGCATCAATTTGTGCCAAGTCTTTAGATTCGTGTGCTGCTTTTAGCGTTGTTAAAGCTGCTTCGATTGGTGCTTTTTTATCGTCAGATAATTTTTCACCAAATTCCGTTAACTGTTTTTCTGTTTGGAAAATCATAGAATCTGCACCATTGATTTTTTCTGCAGTTTCTTTAGCGGTTTTATCAGCGTCAGCATTTGCTTCTGCATCTTGTCTCATTTTCTCGATATCTTCTTCTGACAAACCAGAAGAGGCTTCGATTCTAATTTCATGAGATTTATTTGTTCCTTTATCTAAAGCAGAAACTTTGATAATACCATTGGCATCAATGTCAAAAGTTACTTCAATTTGTGGAACTCCTCTTTGTGCTGGAGGTAAACCATCTAAATGGAAACGACCAATCGTATTGTTGTCTGCAGCCATTGCTCTTTCTCCTTGTAAAACATGGATCTCTACGGATGGCTGATTGTCTACTGCTGTTGAAAATACTTGCGATTTTTTAGTAGGAATAGTGGTGTTTGCATCAATTAATTTTGTGAAAACATTCCCCATTGTTTCAATTCCTAATGATAAAGGTGTAACGTCTAATAACAATACATCTTTCACATCACCTGATAAAACACCTCCTTGAATTGCAGCTCCTAAAGCAACAACTTCATCTGGATTTACTCCTTTACTTGGAGATTTTTTAAAAAATTTCTCAACAGCTTCTTGTACGGCTGGAATTCTTGTAGAACCTCCTACCAATACAATCTCATCGATGTCGGAAATAGATAAATCTGCATTTTTTAGCGCTTTTCTACAAGGTGCGATGGTTCTCTTTACTAAATCATCAATTAATTGTTCAAATTTAGCTTTCGTTAACGATCTCACTAAGTGTTTAGGACCACTAGCTGTAGCAGTTACATACGGTAAGTTAATTTCTGTTTGTGCAGAAGATGATAATTCAATTTTAGCTTTTTCTGCAGCTTCTTTTAAGCGCTGTAAAGCCATTGGATCTTCTCTTAAGTCAATGTTTTCCTCTGATTTAAACTCCTCAGCCAACCAGTTGATGATTTTTTCATCAACATCATCACCACCTAAGTGTGTATCACCATCTGTAGCTAATACTTCAAAAACTCCGTCTCCTAATTCTAAGATAGAAACATCATGTGTTCCTCCACCAAAATCAAAAACAACAATCTTCTTATCGTCATTAGATTTGTCTAATCCGTAAGCTAATGCAGCAGCTGTAGGCTCGTTTATGATTCTTTTAACTTGTAAACCTGCAATTTCTCCAGCTTCTTTTGTTGCTTGTCTTTGTGCATCGTTAAAGTATGCAGGAACAGTAATTACTGCTTCTGTAACATCAGAACCTAGATAATCTTCGGCTGTTTTTTTCATTTTTTGCAATACCATTGCAGAAATTTCTTGAGGTGTGTATAAACGACCATCAATATCTACTCTGGGAGTGTCATTGTCTCCTTTTACTACTTGATAAGGAACTCTTTTAGCTTCCTTCGTAGAATCAGAAAATTTATTTCCCATAAAACGTTTGATAGAATAAACAGTTTTAGTTGGGTTTGTTACCGCTTGTCTTTTTGCTGGATCTCCAATTTTACGTTCTCCTCCTTCAACAAAGGCAACGATAGATGGTGTTGTTCTTTTTCCTTCAGCATTAGGGATTACAACGGGTTCATTTCCTTCCATTACAGAAACACATGAGTTGGTTGTTCCTAAATCGATTCCTATTATTTTACTCATAATAATTTATTTATATTAATTTTTTAATATTCAATTTTCAATTTCAATTAGTCAAAGGCTATGCCAACTCTTTTTTGAGTTTAAAATGTCAGTTTTTAAAATAAATAACTTTTAAATAGGTGACAAATTGACATAATGCTCTTTAATTGGTTGAACTTTAACTTTATGAGTACCATGTGTAGCGTTGGATAATTTGAGAAGATTAGGGACTCAGTTTCTTGGCAATTGCACTGTACTTGCGTTGGTAAATTAAATTATATCAAAAAAATCAACTAATTGAACTCTATTTTTTACATTTACAGTATAATTTCTAATTATTATTGAGAATGTCGCAATTTATAAGTGTTTTTGATATGTTTAAAATCGGAGTAGGTCCTTCTAGTTCTCATACTCTAGGTCCTTGGAAAGCCGCAAGTAGTTGGATTCAACAACTGAGAGATTGTCAAAAATTAGAAACGTTAGATGAAATAAGAGTTGATTTATACGGTTCTCTATCACTCACTGGTAAAGGGCATGCTACAGACTTGGCAATATTATTAGGATTGAGTGAGGTTGATCCTGAATTCATTCCTATTGAAGATATTTTCATTATTGTTCATAGAATAAATATTCAAGAACAAATCTATTTTAAAGGAGGAAAGAAAATACCCTTTTTAAAGGAGTCAATCACATTCAACAAAGAGTTTTTACCTTTTCATCCAAATGGAATTACCTTTAGAGGCCTTCGTAATGGAGAAGAAATTTCGATGGAAACATTTTATTCTATTGGGGGTGGTTTTATTGTTCAAGAAAAGGATGTGCTAGAGAAGCAGGCTGAACCTGACGACATCCTATTTCCTTATCCAATTCGCAAAGCAATTGAATTAGAGTCCTATTGTGAAAATGAAAACCTATCGATATCAACCATAGTGTATAAGAATGAATTGGTTTTAAAAACTGCTGACAAGATTGATTTTGAATTAAATAGAATTTGGCAAGTAATGTTAGAATCGATGTATCTAGGATGTCACACAGAAGGAGAATTACCCGGAGGACTTCATGTGAAAAGACGTGCTTTTGATATCCATACTAAATTGATAAAAGGGACCTCACATACAAATCCAGAAGATTGGATGACTGCAATTAGGAGTACAAATGTGAAGTTTCGTGAAATCCTTAAATGGGTTAGTTGTTTTGCGCTTTCCGTGAATGAAGTGAATGCTTCATTAGGACGTGTAGTAACAGCTCCTACCAATGGAAGTGCCGGTGTAATTCCTGCAGTTTTGATGTATTATTTAGTCATAGAAAATCATGACGCTGATTTTGAACACATTAAAAAATTTCTATTAACAGCAGGGGAGATTGGGAGTCTTTTTAAGAAAAATGCGACTATTTCTGCAGCAATGGGAGGATGTCAAGCCGAAATTGGTGTTTCTTCATCGATGGCAGCTGCTGCTCTGACAGAATTATTAGGAGGATCTGTTGCGCAATGTCTGGTGGCTGCAGAAATTGCAATGGAGCACCACCTTGGATTAACATGTGATCCAATAGGGGGGTTGGTTCAAATACCTTGTATAGAAAGAAATGCAATGGGTGCTATAAAAGCAATTAATGCCGCAGAAATGGCGCTAGATGTAAATCCTAAAGATGTAAAAGTGCCTTTGGATAAAGTAATTCACACGATGTGGGAAACCGCAAAGGACATGAATAAAAAATATAAAGAAACTTCAGAAGGAGGTTTGGCGATCAATGTAGGCTTGGCCGACTGTTAAAAATTCCTTTGTATCTAGAATTGGTATTATTAAAAAGAAAAAACCCTAAGAGATCAAATGAACTCTTAGGGTTTTAATATTTTTTGGTATTCTAAAAATTATTTTTCAGAACTGTTCACCGCTAGCGTATAAACTACTAAACCAAATCCTATTTTATTGATTGCATCACCAATGTTATAAATAACATCCATGTCTAATACACCATTTAAACCATCATACCATCCTGGAGTTCCAGCCATATATCCTAAAGGATAAATTGCCCATCCAACTAGTACAAACCAGCATAAAGTTTTGTGTGCTTTAAGTACTGCTCCACCAGCTTCTACAGCTAATTTTTTTGCAGAACCTAACCAAATGTCATATGCAATTACAAAGTAAGCTGCACCTGAAATAAGACCCCAAACTTGGGCATTATCTCTGTCTACTGCTTCTCCAAAATAACCTGTAACAAGCATCACAACAGATAAGAAGATCAATCTCCACATCATTGATTTTTTTGCTCCTGCTACTTTTAATATTAAATAAAATTCAACACACATTAAAGGTACTGTTAAGATCCAATCTACATATCTAAAGAAGGTTGGAGATTCCATATTAGAAGCCCAATAGTCTCTCATGTACCAGTAGTGAACTGCTGCAATGAAGGTAATTAAACCAGATACAAGAATTGAAGTTCTCCATTTTTTGTCAAAGCTGTTCATTGATAAAAAGAAAAACACAGATGCAGCCATCATAGCCATACATCCTACAAAAAATGTAAATCCAACATAATCATCTGTTGCCATTTTTGCAACAGAAAGAAAATTAATCGATAAATTCATAATGTTTAAAAAAATTAAGTTAGTAAAATAGTTTATTGTTTTTTAACATAAACTCTAAACCAAATATAGGTAAAAATTATTAATTTTGTAATATGAGCAACATAATAAAGAGTAATTATCAAAATTTTATGGTTTTTTTTACGTTTTTCTTTTTCTGGTTTAGCATCCAGTTTGGGAGTTTTGTGGAGGATTCAGTTGCTTTTTTACTCATAGTTTCTCTAGGAATATTGCATGGAGCAAATGATCTGCTTATTTTATCAAAAGGGAAAAAAAATAAAAATACCTACATAAAACATTTATTTGTATACCTATTGATCATGCTGTTTTGTGTTTTGACCTACTTTTTTAGTTCGTTTCTGGCAATTTCATTATTTATTTTATTGAGTTCTTATCATTTTGGAGAAGAACACCTTGGAGAAAAAATAGCCGTAAACAGCATATTTAATTTCTTTTATTACATGTCCTATGGAGTCTTTATTTTCTCAATGCTTTTTTATGAGTCTACAGCAAATGTAGATGAGATTATGAGAGAACTCACCAATACAACATTTACAAAACTTCAAATAAAGTTTTCATTGATACTTTCTTCATTTATTTTATTAGTAATGAGTTTGTATTTGGTTTTAAAAAAAATAGTAGATGTAAAGAAGCTTCTGAAAGAGATCTTTTATTTAGGACTTCTTTTTTTAGTCTTTAAGACCTCGACGCTTATTTTAAGTTTTGCTATTTATTTTATATTGTGGCATTCGATTCCATCCATTATCAACCAAGTAGAATTTGTGTATGGAGATTTGACAAAAAAAAGCCTCCTATCTTATGTCAAAAAAGCCATTATATATTGGGTTATAAGTATCATAGGGATGTTTGTTATCTATCAATTGATTCCCCACATGAGTTTATTTTCTACCATCATTTTTGTAGTCTTGTTCGCAGTGACTGCTCCTCATACATGGGTAATGTATAGAATGAAAAGTTAGCGTGTAAAAAGAAGTTCATTTTCAGTGGACATCTCTTCAGAAAAACGATAGGACTCTTTGTTAAAATTTTTCAATCCGTCAATCGTTTTAATATTGTTATCTATGATATAGCGGACCATTAATCCACGCGCTTTTTTTGCAAAGGTCATCACTGTTTTATATTCGCCATTTTTAAAATCTTTAAAAACAGGGGTAATCATAGGGACTTTCAAGACTTTTTTCGGAAGTACTTTAAAATACTCTGTACTTGCTAAATTAACGAGTAATTCTCCATCTTTTAATTCATCATTTAAAGATTTTGCAACCGTATCATCCCAAAATTTATAAAGATTTTTTGTTTTACCAACAGGTAACTTTGTACCCATTTCTAAACGGTAGGGTTGAATTAAATCTAAAGGTTTTAAAATTCCATATAAACCAGATAAAATTCTTAACCGGTCTTGTAAAACTGGTATCTTTTCAGCTTCTAGAGTATGTATGTCGATTCCTCTAAAAACTTCTCCTGTAAAAGAGTAGATCGCTTGTTTTGCATTTTCAGGTGAAAAAGGGAGCTTCCACATTTGGTTTCTGTCGTAATTCAATGCGGATAGTGCGTCAGAAATTTTCATCAATTCAGAAATGTTTTTCTTTGAAAACGTTTTTAATTTTTTATTCAGTTTTTCAGATTGTTCTAAAAAACGAGGCTGTGTGAATAAACTTGTTGGAGCTTTGGTTTCAAAGTCCAAAGATTTTGCTGGAGATATAATGATTTTCATTTGATGAAGTTGAAAAAATTAATACTAAAAAAAATAAAGTATAAATGTACAAATCATTATAAAGTTTCTCAAATAAATCGAGCATTATAAATTGACCAGTTCATTTGTTAAACGGATTGAAATTATTTTTCACGTTATTAATTAAACTATATGATATATATTGTGTCTAATAATAAGACAATAGACTAATTGGGTAAAGACGCTGAACTTTTAAAAAAGCTAAAGGACTCTTCATTAAAAGAGCATGCTTTTAGCGAGTTGCTTGATAGGTATCAAGAACGTTTGTATTGGCATATTAGAAAGATCGTTATCACGCACGAAAATGCAAACGATGTGCTTCAAGATACTTTTATTAGAATTTACAAAGGAATTCACAACTTTCAAGAAAAAAGCAGCCTTCACACCTGGATGTATAGGATAGCTTTCAACGAATCCATACGTTTTTTAGAGAAGAATCGTAAAAAAAGATACGATAACATCGATGCGATATCTGAATCTAATCTAGAGGTTTTATTTGAAGATGAATATTTTGACGGAGATGAAATTCAAATAAAGCTCACAAAAATTATTAATGAATTTACCCAAAAACAAAAACAAGTTTTTCAGATGAAATATTTTGACAACCTAAGTTTTAGGCAGATATCTGAAATTTTAGAAGTTCCAGAAAGCACCTTAAAATCGATATATTATAAGACTGTGAAGATTATTGAAGAAAAAATAGTTTTATAAAACCAAACTATTTACAACAATTTGGTTCTAAATTATATACCATGAAAATCATAAAAGAGGATAACAAACAATTTTTAAAAAAAGATTCTGAAAGAGATCTCTTTACGCATCATAAAAAATATTTAGGAACTGAGGTACCTGAAGGATATTTTTTAAAATCTAAAAACCAAATTCTAAATAAGATCAATACAGATATTATTTTAGAAGAGGTTAATGAAGTTAAAAAGCATTTTGTTTTTTGGATACGACCTCCGTATAAATATATCGCAGCTGCATCTCTAGTCTTTATATTGAGTTTAACTATTTGGTTGCAAAAACCTTACGAAGAGGACATCTTAAAAGAGGTGAATACAGATTTACTGATGTTTTCCGATACGGTTTTAATTGAGTCTTTGTTGGTAGAGGAAAATGAAGTTGATGCATTCGCTGACATTACTTTGTTTCGAGAGATTTTGGTGAAATCAGAACTTTTTGAACAAAAAATTGATAATTTAGTCTTCGAAAATTTAATTTTAGAAGATTCATTGATACATAATTACCTTGATGACGGATTGATCGAAACAATTATTTTATAAGAAGTGTAAATTTTTAAACTATTTTTAAAAAGATAGTTCTAAATAAATAGAAATCAATATTAATTAAAAAATCACATATTATGAGAACCTCAATTCCCAAACAATCTATATTTAAACCAGGTAAGGTGTTGTATACAATTATAGGTTTTTTCTTTTCAGTTTTAGTATTAACATCTTGTTCAGATTCAGACGGTATGAATGGTCTTGAAATAGATGATACAGCATTGATAGATGAAATCGAAAGTGCAACTAGGGTGTCTGTTGCATCGACAAGTCTGCCATCGGCGACAGAAACAGCTCTTAGAGGAGATTTTGCTGATAGTTATATTGTAGAAGTAGAACTTGCAAAAGATTTGGGGTATAAAGTTCTTTTAGAAACGGATAATGAATCTAGAGTAGAAGCAAAAAGTGAGGTTTATTTTTCTACGAAGGGAAAACTATTAAAAGATCTTAAAGAGAAAAGAATTAGAAAAAGATATAAGTGCTTTCAATTTGTGTTCCCCATCGATTTTATCATGCCAGATGCAACATCAATAACTTTGAACAGCAAAGACGAATGGATTATGATTAAAGATTGGTATGTTGCAAACAAAGGGGTTAAAAAAAGACCTGAATTGGTGTTTCCTGTTGATATAACTATCGAGGATGGAACGCTCCAAACTTTAATTGATAGAGGTGATTTGAGAAGAATGAAAGACTCTTGTAAGAAAGGTAAAGACAAAAGAAAATGTTTTAAATTAATTTTGCCTGTTGTCTATACGATGCAAGACGGAACGGTTATAGAGGTAAAAGAAAGAGCAGATTTTAAATTATTAAGAGCATGGCATAAAGCGAATCCAACTGTGAAAGAAAAAGCAGTCTTAAATTTCCCAATAGATATTGAATACAAAGACGGAACTTCAGCGACAATCAATGACCAAAAAGCATTTGAGGCAGCAAAAGATGCTTGTTAACGAGTTGTCTTATATTTTAGGTTTTAAAAGAGTGAATAAATGAAATTAAATAAATACATATTAACTATAGGCTTTCTTAGTTTGATGCTATACAATACCCCCTTTATTGCTCAGAATTCTAGATTTGATGTTATTCAAAAAGAGTTAACAAAACAACAGAGGGATTTGTTACAAAACGAAAAAGAGGTAATGAAAGCAAATCGTAAAGCTTTTAAAGCTTCTCTTACCAAAGGGCAAATGACCATATTAAGAGATAAAACAATTTCTAAAATTGAAATCAGAAAACGTTTGGCAGCTACATTTTCTACTATCCAAAAAAATATGGTAAAAAATCAGCAAGTTAGTTTGAGGAAGACCAGAGATAATTTTAGAAAAACACTAACGGGTGAGCAAAGAAAAATGTTAAAAGAACGAATTGATAAAATTCGAAAATATAAAGATAGGGGTGAGCTTAAAGGAGGGCTAAGACTCAATAAAGCGAATAATGGAAAGAAAAAAAGAAACAAAGGAAATTAGCTTTTAATATTTGATGAAGAATCTTTTTCAAAAGATAAAAAACACGAGAAGAGTTCTTGGGTTGCCATTATTTTTAATGGCAACCTCTTTTTGTTTACATGCACAAGAGGAAGGTTTTGAAGAGTTAGATATTTTAATTGATGAACTTTTTTTTGATGACCAAGAGTTTTTAGAGGAATTCATAGAAAGTGAATCTTCTTTTAATTTTATATATGCCTCATTTTCTTATAATAGCAACACCTATTTCTCAGGGAGAGATGCTGGAACAGATCAGTTTAATGTTGTTCCGCAGTTTTCTTATTATAATTCTTCAGGATTTAACGCAAGTATCTCGGGGGTATATTACCAAAACTTTGATCCAAGTTGGGATTTTACGAGTACTTCTTTGGGATATTTTAATACGCTAGGAAAAAATAAAACTCTTCTTTACAATGTAGGGTATACAAAATACTTTTATACAGATAGTTTTGAGGATTTTTCAAATTCTTTAGATCTTAGTATAGAAATTAGAAATAAAAAAAGAACGTTAGGAACAGCAATTACTGCCTCCTATCTATTTGGTACAGATCGTTCTTATCAAATTGTTTCTCGTACTTTTGCAAACTTCATAGTAAAACGAACATCTAGCGTGGCCATGCGTTTTAGGCCCAGTATTAACTTTATTATTGCCAAGCAAACCTTAGCATTTCCGAAAATAGTCTTTTCGAATGGAGTGAGAGTCATAGAGACCTTTTCCTATGGTGTTTTTGATTTATTAAATACCCAAATTAACCTTCCTTTTTCTGTAACCTCAAATTCTTGGGATGTTGAATTGGGGTACACGATTAATTTACCAAATGCGATTGTCTATGAACAAGATTTGAAAAATACGGGATTCTTTAGTTTTTCTATCGGTTATATGTTTGATTTGAATAGAAAATAAAATACTTTTGGATATTTGTAAATAAAAACAGCCAAAGAATCTGTTCTTAACATAGAATTATGAAATTGTCAGAAATAAAAACACATTTGAAAACTTTAGAGTGCATTGGATTTCAATTGCCAAATGGTCATCTAGTTCCAAAACATTTCCACGTAACGGAGGTTGGTAAGGTTACCAAAGATTATATAGACTGCGGAGGAAAGGTAAGAAATGAAGCCGTTGTAAGTTTTCAACTTTGGGAAGAAAATGACTACGATCATAGATTACACCCAGATAAATTACTCAATATTATTGAAATGTCAGAAAAAATTTTTCACTTTGAAGATTTAGAAATTGAAGTGGAATACCAAGGCAAAGAAACCATTGGAAAATACAATTTGGATTTCGATGGTGTCAACTTTTTATTAACTTCGAAAATAACCGATTGCTTAGCCAAAGATGCCTGTATAATTCCTAAAGAAAAACCAAGAATTAGAATTTCTGATAGACAAAATTCTTGTGATCCAAGCTCAGGGTGTTGTTAGTATTTTTTTAATGCTATAAAAAGCTACTCTATTTCCTCTTTTGAGTTTTCAGAATATGTTCTCCACTTTTCTAGACAATCAGAAATATCTTTGGGTACCTCAGAGTTAAATTTCATAAATTTTCCAGAGGTAGGGTGGGTAAATCCTAACGTTTTTGCGTGGAGTGCTTGTCTTGGTAATACTTTAAAACAGTTGTGAACAAACTGTTTGTACTTTGTAAAAGTTGTTCCTTTTAAAATATCGTCACCTCCATAGCGCTCGTCATTAAAAAGTGTGTGCCCTATGTGTTTGAAATGAGCCCTAATTTGGTGGGTTCTTCCTGTTTCTAATTTACATTGAACAAGGGTTACGTAGGTTAAGCGTTCTAAAACTTTATAATGCGTAACTGCGTGTTTTCCAAATTCACCCTCTGGGAAAACAGTCATTTGTAAACGGTTTTTTAAACTTCGTCCAATATGACCTTCAATACGACCTTCATCTTCCTCAACATTACCCCAAACCAATGCATAGTATAAGCGTTCTGTAGTTCGGTCAAAAAATTGACGCGATAAATTTGCCATTGCAAATTCGGTTTTTGCAACCACCAATAATCCACTCGTATCTTTGTCAATTCGATGCACTAAGCCTGGTCTTTCGTTCGTGTTTGAGGGTAGGTTTTCTATGTGATGAATTAAACCGTTAACTAAAGTGCCAGAATAATTTCCGTGGCCTGGGTGTACTACCATTCCTGCAGATTTATTCACCACAATTACAGCATCATCTTCATATATAATGTTCAAAGGAATGTCTTCTGCAACCAATAAGTTCTCTGCTGGTGGGTAGGCTAAAACAACTCTTACGATGTCGCTTGGTTTTACTTTATGGTTCGATTTTACAGCAATATCATTTACCAAAACATTGCCAGCTTTGGCAGCTTGTTGTATTTTGTTTCTGGTAGCGTTTTCGATAAAGTTCATTAAAAACTTATCGACCCTAAGTGGTTCTTGACCCTCACTAGCTGTAAATCTATGATGTTCGTATAAATCATCATTATCGATCTCTTGAGAATTGTTTTCTTGCATTTTTTAATTTTCAGCGTAAGAATTAATTAATTTCCTTTTCCATCACCTAAAACCAAGTCTAAAATTGAGTTTAGAGGCAATTTATCTCCTTGTTTTAACTTTTTTCCTTTGTATCGTATGTCTCGAACAACATCTTTACCAATATCTTTTACATAGGTATAATTTGAATCGATATAAAAACCAATAGAACGCAAATGAGAGGTTGCTTGTCTTTTTGTTTTACCGTTTAAATCAGGGATTGTAACATCTCTAAATTTTGAAGGGTTCAGCGTCAAGTATATTTTACGCTTTTCTTTAACAAAATCTCCAGACTCAGGAGTTTGTTCTATGACAGATTTATTTGGATAATTAGGATTATAGCTTGCACTGTCTATTACAATAAAATCTAAATCAAGTGCTTTTAGTGTTCTATCTACATCTTTTAAAACCATTTTATTCAAATCGGGTACTTGAATTTTTTGATCGTGATTGGTAGAAATCTCCAACCCTTGTTTAAGGGCAAAAACAACGATGAATATACCTGTAAATGCCAGTAAAATTTGTTTGAAGAAGGAGGTACTTTTTAAAAATTTAAAAAAACTCATTTTTTGTTTTTTAGAACATACAAATATATAAAAACTAAACGTTGCGATTTCTATAATTATTTTGATAAATTTGTTTTTATTATTTTAGAACAAATGAAGAAGAACATTGCGATCGTTATGGGTGGTTATTCATCTGAAGTAAATATTTCCCTTAAAAGTGGAAATGTCGTTTACAACCATTTGGATAGTGAAAAATACACGCTTTTTAGAGTTTGTATTTTGAAAGAAAAATGGGTGGTTTTAGATGATTCAGACAGTGAATATCCTGTTAATAAAATTGATTTTTCGTTTATTTTAAATGATAAAAAAATCGTCTTTGACTGCGTTTTTAACGCAATTCATGGAGTTCCTGGTGAAAATGGAATGCTATTGGCTTATTTTGATTTGATACACATCAAGCATACTTCAGCGCCATTTTATCAGATGGCTTTGACATTCAATAAGAGAGATACCTTAAGTATTGTAAAAGAATATGGAATTAAAACAGCGACCTCTGTTTATTTAAACAAGGGTAATCACCTTGATTCAAATCAAATAATACGGAAAGTAGGATTGCCTTGTTTTGTAAAACCAAACAATGCTGGGTCTAGTTTCGGAATTTCTAAAGTACATACTGAGCAAGAATTGTTACCTGCTATAGAAAAAGCTTACAAAGAAGATTCAGCGATTTTAATAGAGTCTTTTTTAGATGGAGTAGAAGTCTCTGTTGGAGTTATTCAATATGAAGATGCACTTAAAGTTCTACCGATCACTGAGATTGTTTCAGAGAATGATTTCTTTGATTATGAAGCAAAATATGAGGGAAAATCTCAAGAGATTACTCCAGCAAGAATCACAGAAGAAGAGAGGATAAAGGTAGAAGAAACTGCTAAAAAAGTATATTCAATTTTAAACATGTCGGGCTTTTCTCGTTCTGAGTTTATTTTAGTAGATGGCGAACCTTATTTCATAGAAATGAATACAGTTCCCGGACTTACTGAAGAGAGTATTCTACCGCAACAGGCACTAGCGGCTGGGATTTCATTAAGAGCGTTGTTTGATTCTGCGATTGTCCGTTCTTTAGGTTCCTCTAAATAATGGAGTTGAAATTCCATTATTCTAACTTATTTTTCTATTTTTATAAAATATATATCTCTATTTTCAGATTAAACAAGGTCATATGAAAAAAGCTGTTTTTCCGGGATCATTTGATCCTTTTACCCTAGGTCATTTAGATATCATTACACGTGGAGTAACTTTGTTTGATGAGTTAATTATCGCTATTGGAGTAAATTCCGACAAGAAATATATGTTCTCTTTAGCTCAAAGAAAAAAATTCATCGAAGATTCATTTATTGGAAATCCAAAAATAAAAGTGGTAACCTATGAAGGATTAACGGTCGATTTTTGTAAAAAAAATGAGGTCGAATTTATTTTAAGAGGTCTCAGAAATCCAGCAGATTTTGAATTTGAAAAATCAATAGCACACACGAACAGAGATTTAGCCCCCATAGAAACTGTTTTTCTTTTGACTGCGGCAAGTACATCTTACATTTCCTCATCTATTGTTAGAGAAGTCATAAAACATCAGGGAGATTACACTAGGTTAGTCCCAGAAAGTGTTAGAATAACATAAGTAATACCTTAAAATTAATGAAAAAATTTCTTGTAGTTCTATTTTTAATGGTGCTCGTTTCTTGTGAGCAAAAAAAGAACACCAAGAATAACTTTACTACAATCTTTGAATTATCTGACGGAACTGAAACTCCAGATTACCCTTCTATTATTTCGTATTACAAAGAGTTGTCAGAAGAATATTCAACAATTTCTCTTTTTTCATTTGGAGAAACAGATGCAGGAGAACCACTTCATTTAGTTGTATACAATGGTGGAGGTACCGATAACGTTGTAGAAATAAAAAATTCTTCAAAAAATAGAATTTTAATCAATAACGGAATCCATCCCGGAGAATCTGACGGGATAGATGCTTCGATGCTACTCTTGAGAGACATTGTAACAAGTGATTCTCTAAAACAAAAATATAAAAACACGATTATTTGTGTCATTCCTGTATATAATGTTGGTGGTTCTTTACAAAGAAATAGTCATACAAGAGCAAATCAAAACGGACCCAAAGAATATGGTTTTAGAGGAAATGCTAGAAACCTTGATTTAAATCGTGATTTTATCAAACAAGATTCAAAAAATGCAGCAGCTTTCGCCAAAATTTTCCATAGTGTAAATCCAGATGTTTTTATAGACAATCATGTGAGTAATGGAGCAGATTATCAGTATGCGATTACTCATTTATTTACGCAACACAATAAACTGGGAGGAGATTTAGGGCTGTTTATAGAACAAGAAATGCGCCCGAGCATAGAGCAATCATTGTACGAAAAAAAAATAGACATCACTCCATATGTAAATGTATGGGGAACGACTCCTGATAAAGGTTTTTCACAATTTTTTGATACTCCAAGATATTCTACAGGGTATACTACGATGTTTCATACTTTAGGGTTAATGGTAGAAACTCACATGCTAAAACCCTACAAACTTAGAGTAGAGCAAACTTATGAATTGCTGTTTTCTGCTTTGGATTTCTTAGAAGAGAAATCAACAACAATAAAAAAATTACGTAAAAATGCACCTAAAGAAATTATTTCAAAAAAAAGATATCCAATCGATTTTAAGGTAAATTACGAGTACCCTTCAGAGATTCAATTTAAAGGATATGAGGCATCGGAGATAAAAAGTAAAGTAACCTCAGGAAACCGCTTATTTTACGATCAAACAAAACCGTATGAAAAACCAATTTTATATTACAACAACTATACTCCCATAAAAGAAATAACGATTCCTAAAGGCTATATTTTACAACAAGGATGGCATTCTGTTGTAGATCGGTTACAAAATAATAACATTCAGTTTTCGAGACTTTTAAAAGATAGTATCATTTCTGTTGAAGTATCTCATATTGAAGATTACAAAACAGGAAATACAGCTTATGAGGGGCATTATTTGCATTATGATACGACTGTCAAGAAATCAATTCAAGAGTTTCAATTTAGAAAAGGTGATTTATATATTGATACGAATCAGTTTGGAATCCGTTATCTTTTGGAGACACTTGAGGCAGAAGCATCAGATTCCTTTTTTAATTGGAATTTTTTTGATACTGTTTTACAGCAAAAAGAAGGATACTCTTCATATGTTTTTGAAGATATCGCACTAAATTATATTGAAAAACATCCAATAATTAAAAAAGAATTTAAGGAGAAATTGAAAACAGATACAGCATTTGCCAAATCTCCCGAAAAGCAATTAGACTATATTTATAAAAAAACCGATCATTACGAATCCGCACATTTGCGTTTACCAATTTTTAAAATTTTTAAATGATGAGATTTTATATTGTTTTAATGGCTACTTTATTTTTAATTGGTTGTCATAATCCCAAAGGACCCACTAAAAAAGATTTAAAAGGAATCGCACAAGAGATTATGATCAATGCAAAAAACTGTTCATTAATAACCATTGATTCTTTGGGTATTGCTCATGCTAGGGTCATGGATCCTTTTTTACCAGAAGAAAATTTTACAGTTTGGATGGCAACAAATCCTAAGAGTTTAAAAGTGAGACAAATTAAAGATAATGGACAGGTTACCTTATTTTACTTTGATCAAAAAAGTGTCAGTTATGTTACCTTACAAGGGGTTGCTAGAATTGTAAATTCACAACTTGAAAAAGAAAAGTTTTGGAAAAAGGAGTGGGAGGGTTTTTACAAGAACAGAACTACTGACTATACCTTAATTCGGTTTCGTCCGAACAACGCTAAAATTATCAGTGAGAAATATCAACTTTTAGGAGATGCTATAACTTGGGAACCATCTTCAATTGAATTTTAGATAAAGAAACAACAACATTTTTTTTATTGCAAAGACCCAGAAAAAAAAGCTGGTTTGTAATTTATTTTTTAATTATTGATTTGATTGTGTAACTTGTAGCTTTTAAAACACGTATACATGAACATACTTTTGTCGATTAATGAAAAGTCATACGCTATTGAAGCAGCTTCAGAAACACCTTTGTTATGGGCAATTAGAGATATTGTTGGATTGACAGGGACAAAATTTGGCTGTGGTGTCAGTCAATGTGGGGCCTGTTCCGTTTTAATAGACGGAAATCTTATAAAATCTTGTGGTATTCCAGTTTCCTTTGCAGTAGGTAAAGAAATTTTTACGATTGAGGGAACTTCAGAAACACTAGAGTTTTTAAGAGAAGCCTGGAATGAAGGAAATGTTCCACAATGTGGTTATTGTCAATCCGGTCAATTAATAGCAGCAACTTCTTTGCTTGATAAAATTCACCACCCTTCTGATGAAGATATTGATACTGCCATGAGCAATAATATTTGTAGGTGTGGTACTTACACTAGAATTAAGAAAGCTATTCACAAAGCTGCTGCACTAAAAAACAAATCATTATG
>Ga0102855_1000055_pt1 | contig 38543 bp, 35 predicted proteins | sample Colrivmet1370B02_FD_78450 | JGI IMG/M metagenome (GOLD analysis project Ga0102855, IMG submission 78450) | Estuarine microbial communities from the Columbia River estuary - metaG 1370B-02 | ecosystem: Environmental > Aquatic > Marine > Intertidal zone > Estuary | place: USA: Columbia River...
ACTCAAAATGAAAAAAATATTATTAATTCTTATTTTATTTCCAATAATAGGAATTTCACAAAAAAAGAATAATGGAAAAGTTTTTGATAAACATCCAGCTATTGATATTGCAGAAAAATTTAATAAAGCATATGAGCAAGGAGATCTAGCCACATTAAAATCTTTAGTTTCCAAAGATTTTAAAATGTGGAATTCAATGTCAAACAATCCCAACAACAAAGCCGGCGACATTAATAATTTAGTTGGGCAATCAACATACATAAATAATAATTTTGTTGATATATCACTTAAAAACAGGGGGGCTTCATATCCTGATGCAATTGAATATAAAAAAGATGGATTACACGTTGTTACTTATCAAGTTTTAACTGCTTGGGATAAAAATAATGGATTTAAGCTTAAAACACCTAGAAACAGTACTTTTATATTTGATAAAAGTGGTGAAAAAATCAGACTTTTACTTTGGTCTGATAATCAGGCAGCATGGAATAAATGGAGTTTATCTAGGGAGACTATAAAAAATGGAACCATATATAAAGACCATCCAAATATTGGGACAGTAAGACAAATTTATTACAATCTTGAGCATGGAGACATTGAGGCCACTTTTAAAGATTTTAGTAAAAAAGCTAGAATCTATGACAGTAACTTAATAGACAAGAATTTTAAAACATTAGATGAGCACATTGAAAACGTAAAAAATATATTTAGCCAATTTGATATAGTATCCCTTGACGAAGTTGGATATCCAGATTATATGGATTACGAAGGAAACGGTGGAGTTGCGTTAACTTGGATGAAATTCACTTTGAAAGATAAAAAATCTGGTAAAATTAAAGTAATGCCCGTTCACAGTCAAATGTCTTTTAACCAAGAAGGTAATATTGTTCGTGAAGATGTTTATTATAATGCTTCTCTTTTAGAATAAATATTATTTAATATATCCCTCATTTTTTTATTAACTCAAAAAAACTTCTCTAATTAATTTTAGTGAAGTTTTTTTTAATTCAATAATTGAATTAAAAAATGATCATCATTTAGAAGATTTATTTCATTTCTGATTTTATCCATTTTAAAAAAAAAATAGAATTATTATTTGAGATTGAATCTTTATTTAAAAAGGGGGTCTTTGAATTATATCTAGCTTTAAAAAAATCTGAAAACATATAAGCTGATATTTCATTTGGATGATCAAGACCTCTTTTTACAGGAAAAGATTTATTATAAAAATCAAGATCTGAAAGAGGCATAGATACTAAGGTGTCATTTACCTTTGACACTGAATAAGTATTGTTTTTATTATTTATTTCAAACGCTATATCGACAAAATCTCTTCCCATTGTAGGAATGTCAATATTTTTTGTAATTAAAGTTCGGATCCAATAGAATTTTTTTTTGTCTTTAGGGTCGGGGATTATCCATTCTGGTATTGGTGCATCAGGATTTGATACCTGATCAATTGTAATTTCATTTTCGGCTTTGACTTGATGTTTTATAAAATTCCAGTTTTTAGAATAAAGTCTATCAAATTTTGATTTAAAAGTTCTTTGTAATGAATGCATTTGTTCATGAACCAAGAGACCACCCAATGAAGTTATTAATCTTGATTCTTTTTCTTTATCCATGTCGGCATTCCAGTCAATTGTCAATCGATCAAGATAAGCTTGACTTATTATGATAAAAGAACCCCTTGTATGAGCAAAACCACCACAAAGCCAATTGTCGATTTTGATGAACCTCCATGGTTGATTTGCCATTAAGTGAATTTCATTATCCATTAGCCATTTATTGGTTTTGTTTACAACAAAAGACAAGACCTCTTTTTCATCAGGGCTAAAATCTAAAACTGCAGAAGAAAATTTATTTTTAGCAAATACTCTTGCAGAATCAATATCTATTGGTGCTTTTTCTTGAACAAAAGTTGATATTTCTTTAACCTGCAGGTTAGAAAAATAAGGTTCAAAAGATTCATCTAAAATTGCAATACTTGCTTCGTTTTTACTGAGAAAACTTATTCTAGAATGAACTAGAGGACTATTATATATTTCTTTAATCTGAAAATCTGTAAGGCTATATTTTGGATCTATTCTGTCTTTAAAATTTCCATCACCTTGAATATTAGGAAGTGAATCAATAATATTTGGGTCGTCAACAACATGTTTTAAGCCAAGATTGTGCCCCACCTCATGTGCAACTACAAAAGCATTCATACTATCCAAATCCCCACTATTTGATTTTTCACCATTACCAAGCGCTATAAAAACTATATTCCCGTTCATCATTCCTCTTCCTGTGGGTCCTGAATTACCATCAATAGCATTTACAAAAAACATGTTAACTATATCATTTTGCCCTCTTAAAATATTGTTTATTTCGGCAAGGGAAACTATACTGTCTAAATTTATTTTACCATCTCTAGCTTTAGTATTATTATAATACAAAGGTTCTAAATACAGAAAGTCAATATCCGCTTTTGAATATGCTCTATCTACTAATTTTTCCGATAAATTGATTTTAGCTGGATGATTGCCATTATCAGATTGTATAACAATTGGCTGAACAATAACAACTTTTGATCTTATCTCATTGAATTCAATATTAGAACAGCTTACCGTAAAGAGTCCAAAAAAACATACTATCGACAATAAAGATTCTCTCATAACTCCAAAATATTGATGAAATATTAAAGTAAAAATAGAGAATTGATATTTACAACAAACTTAGTATCTTATTAAAAAATGATTCTGTTAAATTTTTTCAATATGAAAATTAAAAAATCTTCATTAATCCTGATTCTTTTAAGTATAACCTTTTTGTTAGGATTGGCTTCATATTCACCTGATATTCCCGTTTCTGAATTAAAAATAAAATATACTAATCAATTTTCAAAATTTGTTCAGATTGATGGAATGGATGTCCATTATCGTGACGAAGGAATTGGTCAAGTTATTGTTTTATTACACGGTACTGGTGCTTCTTTACATACATGGGATAAATGGACGAAAGAGTTGAAAAAAAAATATAGGGTAATTCGCTTAGATCTTCCAGCTTATGGTTTAACTGGACCCCATCCCGAAAAAAAATACTTGATTTCAGATTATTCTAATTTTCTTAATTCGTTTGTTGAACTCCTTCAAATTGATGACTTTATTCTTTCAGGGAATTCTTTAGGCGGAGCAATTGCGTGGTTTTATGCCTCGGAACATCAAGATAAGATTAAACTGCTATGCCTTTTAAATCCATCAGGATTTATAAATAAGGATAAAGGAAGTCCATTTGTAATTAAATTAGCAAGAACTCCAATAATCAATAAACTGCTTAGGTATGTTACACCAAGGTTTTTTATAAAGAATACTTTAAAAGAAGTTTACTATGATAAGACCAAATTAACTAATAAAAAAATAGACACTTACAGAGATATGGTATTAAGAGAAAATAATAGAGAATCTTTTATTGATCGGTCACTTTTAAAACCCCAAGACTATACTGATAGACTAAAGTTTATCTCAACTCCAACACAAATTATTTGGGGGAACGAGGATGCTTGGATCCCTGTTTCAAATGCTATACTTTTTGAAAAAGAATTACCAAATACAGTAATTAATATAATGCAAAAAACAGGTCACATACCAATGGAAGAAAGACCCCTTGAAAGTTTAAATTTATTATTAAATTTTATAAATAGTAATTAAATATTTTTGCATGGAAGAAAAAATAAAAATTCGCTCAAAAGAACTTATGGGAGCTGAAATATCATGGTTTGCACCGATTTGTGATGGTGATGATAGATATTTAGGAGAAAGAAATGGAAAGTATAAAAGCAGTTGGGAAAATACCTCTGATATATTACTTACAGCAGATGATCTAGGATATCGAAATATTCTATGTCCTTCATCATATCAAGTTGGCCAGGACACTTTGCCATTTGTTTCTGCTGTATCCCCGTTAACAAAGAATATAAATATTTTAGCCGCAATACGTTGTGGAGAAATTCATCCCCCAATGTTGGCTCGTACATTGTCTACAATAGATCACATCTTAAAAGGAAGATTAACAATAAATATAATTTCATCTAACTTACCCGGTGAAGATATGTCATCACAGGACAGATATCAGCGTTCTAGGGAAGTCATCGAAATACTAAAACAATCTTGGAATAAAGAAGAAATTAATTTTAAAGGACAATTCTATAATTTAAAATTACCTACAAACCCCGTTAAGCCTTATCAAAATGGTGGACCAATGCTATACTTTGGTGGTTATTCTCCGAGTGCTTTAGATTTGTGTGCAGAACATTGTGATGTATATTTAATGTGGCCTGAAACAGAAGATAATTTGAAATCTTTAATGGAGAATTTGAGTGATAAAGCAGCTAAATTCAATCGTGAAATTGATTTTGGACTACGTGTTCATGTGGTTGTTAGAGAAACAGAAGAGGAGGCCCGTGAATATGCAAACAGTATTATTTCAAAACTTGAAATTGAAAAGGGAACGGAAATAAAAGAAAGAGCTCTCGATTCAAAATCCTTAGGGGTTAGTAGACAAAAAAAAATGAGAGATTTATCAAAAAAGGATGGCTATATTGAACCTAACTTGTGGACAGGTATTGGTAAAGGCAGATCTGGATGCGGTGCAGCCATAGTTGGTAATCCAGATCAAATCATTAGTAAGTTAAATAAATACATGAAAATGGGAATAAGGTCATTTATTTTATCTGGATATCCCCATAAAGAGGAATGTAAAATATTTGCAAAACTTGTACTTCCAAAACTAAAAACAATTTCTTTACTTCAAGAACAAAATAAAATGCCGATTAATGAGCCTTTGACACCCTTGGCTGCAGGGACTAGAGTTTAGCACCAAGCTTAGACTAATTATATAAAATGATAGATTTACTAATAGTAGCTTTATATTTTACAGTGGTGATTATAGTAGCCATATCTGGAAAGCAAACAAAAGAAGTAACAACTGAGGAATACTTTTTGAGTTCTAGAAGATTAAAGTGGCCATCTATTGCTTTTTCCACTATTGCAACTAATATTCAGGGTTATCAATTCTTAGGGATGATGGGATCTGCATATCTCTATGGACTAGCTCAAGCCAGTTTAGAAATTAATGCGATACAAGGTATACTATTTGCAGCTTTCATTTTTGTTCCCTATTATTTGAAAGATAAAATAGTAACCATTACCCAGTTTATAAAAAGTCGTTTAGGTAAAAAGGTGGCTTTAGTATACTCGCTATCAAATATTCTTTTATTTTCTACAATTACTATTGGTGCTGCCCTTTTCTGGGGCGCATATGCTGCTGATATCGTTTTTGGAAAATACTTGTCTATAATTCATGGAGATCGACTTACTAGAATTGCTATTCTAATTTTGGTCTTAGGTATTTTTTCAACTATATATACATATCTTGGTGGGCTAACTGCAGTTGTAAGGACTGATATAATTCAATTCGTTGTTTTACTTATAGGAGGTATAATTGTAATGTTCATTGCAGTACACCAATTAGGTGGGTGGTCTCAGTTATACATAAAAACTCCAGAAATGATGCACCTTCATCTCCCTTCGGATCATGAAAAATTACCATGGACCCATGTTTTCGGACTCTTCCTTTTGAATATTAATTATTGGTGTGCTAATCAATCTGTGATTCAACGCTCGCTTGCAGCAAAGAGTCTTAAACATGCACAAATTGGCCTTATTGTAGGTGGCATGATGAAATATTTTATGGCCATAATTATTGTGGTTCCAGGAATTGCATTAGTTGGTATATTGGGCCAGAATGGCCTCTCTGATCCTGACATGGCATTCCCATATCTTGTTAATACTTATCTACCAATGGGAGCTAAAGGTCTGGTATTATGTGCATTATTTGCATCCCTAATGAGTACAGTTGATTCTACGTTCAACTCATTGGCTACACTGTGGTCAATTGATATCTATAAAGAATACATCAATAAAAACGCTACAGATCTTCAAACTATAAATGCTGGAAAACGAGCAATTTTGTTCGGCTTCACAACTGGCGCAACCATCGGTATTATTTTATTAAACTTAAAATTTTCGAATCCTGATGATGCTTTTACTCACACACTTAACGAACTAAGATATTATATCAACTGTGGTATTGTTGTTCTAATATGTGCCGCAATATTTTTAGTAGCTCCTAAACATAAAATAACTTTAGTTGCTTTTTTTGCTACGGTTATTTTGCAACTTATACTTATATTCATCTTCCCTGATATGAATTATTTTGTACGAGCTATGTGGGTTATTTTAATAAGTTTTTTTATGATAAAGTTATTTTCGAAAACTAAATTTATAAGGATAAAAAGTCTTATTCATTCTGATTCTAATCAGATTAAAAAGCTAGGGTTGGGAATGTTAATTTCATTAATATTATTACATATTATTTTTCATTAGAAACCCGTTCATAAAATTTTTCTTCTTTCCATTTTAAACTTATTATAAAAAAAATCAATTTTTATGTCTGACAGAAAATAAAATTTCTTTGGTGAAAAACTATGGTTTAAAAAATTCTTCTTCAGTAATCATTATATAATTTTGAATTTTTGAAGGATCAAAGAAAAAGTTAAAGGTATGTTTTTCTCCAAAATTTATAACCGTTAATTCTTTATCCTCATAGTAAAACTCTTTAGACTTAAACTGAACATATAATCGAGTAATGGGAAGATCTGAAAAAGTATATTCATCATTATTCCGAATATATACATGTCGTAAATATTTCTTTTCTTGATCTCTTACTAATACAATAATATCATGATCAACTTCATTTACCATTTTTAATGATGCACTAGAAAGAGTTAGTGCGTCTTGAGGAAATCTATCTGCAAATGTTTTGTCACCAGTTTTTCCCCGTTGAGAAAAAGCAAGAGAAGAGACTATAATAAAACAAACAATTAGTGAGTTTCTCATGGTATTATTCTTTAAAAGTGGTTAAACCGATCTGTAATTATTTAAAATCGGTCCTTAATTATCTTAAGGTAAGATTAATGAAATTAACTAAATCCGTTTTAAATTTTTTCATAGATGGCGGATGAATGTACATCATATGTCCAGACTCATAATACTTCATTATAATATTATCTTGAAGTTCTGGTGCTAAATTCATATGATCAACCGTATGTTCAACACCATAAAAAACAGTAGCTAGATCATAATATCCATTCATTATCAAAACCTTCATATTGGGATCTTTAGTCATAGCACTTGCCATGTCAATTGAAGTGTTAATTGCAATTTGTGTTCCCCACCCTTGATTACCTCGGTGACTCCAATCCCACTTAAAATCTTTGTCTACTCTAGCACTTGTTTTATAATTCAATTCTTTTGAAACCCCAAGTGAGCCATATAAATAATCTAAAAAACCAATAGTATATGCAGGAGAAATTGCGTCACTTTGGGGGTCTGTGCCTCCATATTGACTGTTAGGATTTTCATTAATTCCTATATATCTTGAATCTAATCTTCCTACTGTTTTTCCATCTTCTCGTAATAGTTCATTAAAATATTCACTTGCTTTAATCTTAAGATTTGCACGTGTCCAAAATTGAGGTGTACCGCCAGCATATTCTGACATCTTTTCAGCAATTTTAATTTTATCCTTTTGTGTTAATCTTGTACCTTTAAATAAGGCAGGGGTATATTCATTTTCAGTAAATTCTCTAACCTCATCAAGAAATTCCTTGATTCTTTTTGACTGCATAATATCATTTAACTTTTTATGATAGTGAGCCGTTGCCGCGAAGGTTGGAAAGTGAACAATATAAGGCAGGTCATCATTTGGAGGAAAGGTCAACGTTCTTAAGTCAAAAACTGCTGAAACCATTACTACGCCGTTCATTGCAAACCCTCGATCTAAAAGATAATTCATTACACCTGCATTTCTGAAGGTTCCGTAGCTTTCTCCTAAAAGGTATTTTGGTGACTGTAAACGATCGTATTTTTTTAGAAATTGCATTATAAACAAACTTGTAGCTCTAATATCTTGGTCTACACCCCAAAAATCTTTGCCTTTACTTTCGCCCAATAATTCACTTAATCCAGTTCCAATTGGATCCATCATTACTACATCTGCTATATCTAAAATAGAATAGGGATTATCTTCTAAAATGTATGGTGAAGCTTCATTGTAATTAGGATCATCTACCACAATTCGTTTTGGCCCCATAATACCCATGTGCAACCAATAAGATGAAGACCCTGGTCCACCATTAAAAGAAAAAATAATAGGCCTGTCTTTGTTACCGTCTTCTTTAAAATAAGCTGTAAAACCATGTAAAGCAATTGGTTTGTTCATTTCATCTCGTAGCTCCATTGTGCCAGCTTTTGTATGAAATTTTAAATTTTGAGACCCTATTTTAAGTGATTGAATACTTGAAAAAACCTCTGCTTTTAAAATTGTATCTAAAAATTTCTGTGCATTTAATGTTGAAGAGAAAGCAACAAGATAAAGTGTAATAAGTTTAAGGGAATTTTTCATAAGTTAGAATTGTATACTCAAATATAGTATATAAATTCTCAGAAATTAAAAGTAGGTTTGAAAGAGGTCCTAAATTATTATCGCCTTTCTTATGTTATGAAAAATTATTCTTTTAAATATAACAACTAAATCCACCTAAATAAAAAAATGCTGAATTCATCTAAATAAGATAAAAAACCTTCAATGTTAATTTACATAAAAATATCTATATTTATGAATCGAAAAATTAATAGGAAAATGAAAAAAAATAAAAAAGATTCAAGACGAAATTTTATTAAAAAGGGACTAGTTGCCTCATCTATCATGATAGTGCCAAGGAACGTGCTTGGTGGTCCAGGTTTTATTGCACCAAGTGATCAACTTAATCTTGCCGCTATAGGTTCTGGAGGAAAAGGTGCTAGTGATATTAGCAATGCCTCTGTAAAGGGAAGAGAACGTGTAGTCGCACTTTGTGATGTTGATTTTTCGGGTAGTGCCTCACGAACGGCCAAAAAATTTCCTAAAGCAAAACATTATGCTGATTATCGTGAAATGCTCGATAAAGAAAAAGATATAGATGCAGTAACTATATCAACTCCAGATCATTTACATGGACCTGCTGCAGTATTTGCTATGCAACGTGGAAAGCATGTTTATGTTCAAAAACCTATGACGCACAACATTAGTGAAGCAAGAATCCTGACAAAAATGGCACGTGATCAAAAAGTTGTTACTCAAATGGGGAACCAAGGTGGGTCAAATCCACTATTAAATATGGTCCAAAATTGGATTGACACTAATGCTGTCGGTGCAATTTCTGAAGTTAAAATATGGACTAATCGGCCTGTTTGGCCTCAAGGAGTTGCCATGCCAAAATCAAACTCTAGTATGAAACCTGATGCCTTAAATTGGGATTTATGGCTCGGACCTGCAAAAGAAAAACCATATACTCCTAACATGCACCCATTCAGCTGGCGTGGATGGTGGGACTATGGAACTGGTGCCCTAGGAGATGTTGGATGTCATCTTATAGACATTCCCTTTCGTACATTAGGTTTAAAGTATCCAACCTCTGCAGAATGTAGTATTGGAAGTGTTTATTCTAAAATGTGGACGGCTGACTATCTTCCAGAAGGATGTCCTCCCTCCTCTTTAATTAGTATAAATTTTGGTGCAACAAAGAAAAGCAAATCACCTATTAAAATGAGCTGGAGCGACGGTGGAATTCGCCCCCCTCACCCAGATATTATTCCTGCAAATAGTGATATTGGAGGTGATGATAGTGCTAATGGGGTTATGATGATTGGTGAGAAAGGTATTATTACTACCAACATTAACGACAGTTCACCCTTAATGCCAAAATTATATCGTTATGACGGTACTACAGAATTTGGCCCTGAAGTTGAAGAAATGATAGAACCAGAATATGGTCACCAGCGGAAATGGGTAGATGCATGTAAAGCTGGTTTTAATAGTAAGGAACATATGGGGCTAACCTCTTCTTTTGATTATGCTGGACCTATGACAGAAACTGTTTTGATGGGAAATTTAGCCATTAGAAGTTTTATGCTTCGTGAAGAAAAAGAAAATGGAAAAATGGATTACTATGCACGTAAAAAGCTCCTGTGGGATGGTGAAAAAATGAGAGTCACAAACCTAGATGCCGCAAATCAGTTTGTAACTCGAGACTATCGAGAAGGCTTTACTATGAAATAACTATTAAAATACAAACTGAAAAAAATCCTGCTTTAACAGCAGGATTTTTTGTTATTAGTATATTGTAATTTAAAATATCTCAGAAAAGAAGTTCTAACTACTTAATTTAGACTACTTTTGCACGCAGAATAGAATATATGACAACTTTTAAGTCCCTAGGACTCAACGCAGAACTGCTAAAAGCCGTTGAAAAGCTAGGATTCGAAACTCCAACAGATGTTCAAGATAAAGTAATTCCAATATTACTAGAACAAGACACAGACCTAGTTGCTTTAGCACAAACTGGTACTGGTAAAACTGCAGCGTTTGGCTTTCCAATGCTTCAAAGAATTGACTCTACTAATAGAAGGACACAGGGACTTATTTTATCTCCAACCCGAGAATTGTGTATCCAAATCACAAATGACATGGTAGAATATGGAAAAGCAATTAAAGGGGTAAATATTGTTGCAATTTATGGAGGTGCAAATATCCAAGAACAAGCAAATAAGATTAAAAGGGGAGCCCAAATTGTAGTCGCTACTCCTGGACGTTTAAAAGACATGATCAAGCGAAGACTTGTTGATATTAGTGCTATAAAATATTGCGTTTTAGACGAAGCTGATGAAATGCTTAATATGGGTTTTTATGAAGACATAAAAGACATTTTAACACACACACCAAACGATAAAAATTCGTGGCTTTTTTCAGCAACGATGCCTCCAGAGGTAAATAGAATTGCTAAAAAATTCATGAATAATCCACAAGAAATTACTGTTGGAACTAAAAATTCAAGTGCAAAGAATATTGAACATCAATATTTTATTGTTCCTGGAAGAGAACGCTATGCTGCTTTACGAGCAGTAGTAAGTATGAATACTTATATTTTTGGAGTTGTTTTTTGTCGTACAAAAATTGAAACTCAAAAAGTAGCTGATAAATTAATCCAAGATGGATATAAGGCAGCAGCTATTCACGGTGACTTAAGTCAAAACCAACGTGATATTGTAATGCAGTCATTTCGAAAGAAAAAAATACAACTCTTGGTTGCTACCGATGTAGCAGCACGAGGAATTGATGTAGATGATATTACTCATGTAATAAATTATCAACTTCCAGATGAGACTGAAGTGTATACCCACAGAAGTGGACGTACGGGTAGAGCTGGTAAAAAAGGAACGTCAATTATTTTTGTTACCAAATCTGACCGTAGAAAAATTAAGTCAATTGAAAACAAATTACAAACAAAGCTTTCAGAGATCCAAATGCCCTCTGCTGAAGAAGTCTTCACCTCTAAAATAAACCACTGGGTAGAACAAGTTAAAACTACACCTATTAAAAGTGATTTACACAACCACTTACCCAAGGTAATAAATGCTTTTGAGGAGTTAACAAAGGAAACATTAATCGAGTTAATCTTGTCTAAAGAATTTAAATCTTTTGATATGCATCCAAAGGCTCCAGAGTTTAGTGGTGAAAGGCGTTCTGATAGAAGTTCTAGGCGCTCCGAACGGGGTTCTGACAGAAGCTTTGAAAGAAGTGATCGTAAGATAAATGCACAAAAAGATAAAGATCGATTCTTTATTAATGTTGGTGCACGAGATCAATACGAATGGACCACATTAAAAGATTTTCTTAGATCCTTTTTGAGTTTAGAGCAAGATGATGTATTTCAAGTAGAAGTAATGAAGAATTTTTCATTTTTCTCCACCCATAAAAAACACAGAGATTTAGTTCTAAAAGCTTTTGATAATCTTATAATGGATGATAGAAAGGTAAGTGTTGAGCTTACGAAAAAAGGCAAAACATTTTCTCCAAAGAAAAATTTTAAAAAGAAAAAATTCAACTAGATTATTTTAGCGAATACTAATTTAGTTTTTGTCCCTAAATATTTTGTAATTAACTAAATCATCTTGATCCTTAATTAAAAGGCTATAACATTTTTCTTCTTTTGTCATTAGCTGTTACTAAAGTCCCTTGACTTTCTTCGATGCCAAATATATCCTGTGGTACCTTTAATCTTTTAATTGATTTCAAACTAAAAAAAGATTAAAAAAATGGTGAAAGACACTGCTTTTATTTTTAAACCAGTTTTACTGTTAATTGAGTAAATTTGATTGTTAAAATTAAATCAAGCATTTGTATTATTAGAGAACAAGTGATTTAAAAGTAGTAAACCTTATGTATATATTCAAAAAAAAATAGCTAATGGAAAATTAAGCACATTACTTAAATAGACATATCACCCTTATTCAAGGCCTACATTATCTGCTGAAAATAAAGGGTTAAGAAAAAATAGCTATTAATTCTTTTATGGGATGTGAACTTTGCGATCCACTTTCCATATCTTTTAAAATAAAGGTTTGTTGACTTACTTCTGCTTCACCAATGAGCACAACTTTTTGAATATTTTTTTGATCTGCATAACCTAGTTGCTTTTTTAATTTAGCTTCTGTAGGATATAATTCACATGATACATTTTGCTTCCTAAGCATTGAAACGCAAGAGTATGAAATAGTAGCAGCTTCTGAACCAAAATTAGTAAATAACACCTCGGTTGTAAATAATAATTCCTTTGGAAAAAGATTTAAAGCTTCCATAACTAAATAAATTCTTTCAAAACCAAAAGAAACACCAATACCACTCATGTTTTTTAACCCAAAAGTAGATGTTAAGTCATCATAGCGTCCACCTCCACCAATTGAGCCCATTTTAACAGCCTCAGGAGCACTTGCCTCTACAATCATTCCGGTATAGTAATGCAGTCCTCTAGCAAGGGTTAAATCAAAATCTAATAGAACTGTGGATAGTGATGTATTCTTTAAATGTTTTAAAATAAATTCTAATTCTTGTATTCCTTCAAGAGCTTCGGGTTCTCCATATAATATATCCTTGAGTGCTGCTAACTGTTTCGAATTACTTCCTGCTATTGAAAGTAGCTTATCTAATAATGCAAGTGAATCTTGAGAAAATCCTTTTACTACTAACTCTTTAAATACACCCTCTTTTCCGATTTTATCAATTTTATCTAAAGCTATTGTAAAATCTACTAAACGTTCTTTAGCTCCAAGTTTTGAAACAATTCCAGTCAATATTTTTCGATGGTTTATTTTTAAATGAACTCCTTCAATTTTCAAATCTGTAAAAGCCCTGTCATATAATGATAAAACCTCGACCTCTTGCCATAAAGAACGATCACCAACTATATCTGCGTCGCATTGATAGAATTCCTGAAATCTTCCATGCTGTGGTCTATCTGCCCGCCATACAGGCTGTATCTGGTAGCGCCTAAAAGGAAAGGATAACTCGTTTTGATGTTGAGCAACGTAGCGTGCAAATGGAACTGTTAAATCGTATCGTAAAGCTTTTTCAGAAACAGAGTGTGAGAATTTTTGATAGTGTCCTGCAGCAAGGGCTTCTGTATCAGCATTTTTTACCTTTTCTCCGGAATTTAATAGCTTAAAAACTAAACGATCTCCTTCTTCACCATAAACACCTGTAAGTGTCTCTAAACGCTCAAAAGAGGGGGTTTCTATAGGCTGAAAACTAAATTTTTCAAAAACATTTTGAAGAATTTTCTTAATATAATCTCTTTTAGATATTTCAGATGAAGAAAAATCTCGAGTTCCTTTTAGTGTTCCTGGTTTAATTGCCATAATGAATAATGTACTGTAAATATCTTCTATTTTATCGAATTGGGAAAATAACTTTTTAGATGCTTAAAATATTGACCATCAGAAAGAACAGCCCCCTTCTTTAAATAAGAATAAATAAAGTCAGTTCGGTTAGGCGTATAGATTTTGGAAGCATTAAATAACGAAATATAATCTGAGGATATGTTTTTAAGCATCCATTGAAAACCTTTGGGGGTTGATAAGTCTTGAACTCTATCTGCTGACTTAACGACTAGTGCATCAACACTGTTTTTTTTGGTATGAAACAAAAAAAGTTGTGAGGGGGTACTGAATTCTATATAATTACATTGATTTAAAATTTTCTCCCAGACTAAGTCACTAAATTTATCAAGTAAAAAAGTAACTTTCTCGGGTGCTTCGGACTTAATTCTTACCCATTTTTTTTTGTCAATACTATTGCTTGAGAGGAATACAGAAAATTCTTCATGCATTTCATGAAATTGAGCTTCAGAAAGTCGATGGAATTTCATCCCTGCTTGTTTGGAATAAAAAAGCCCACATAAATGTGGGCTTATAAATAATTATACTTTTGCTTTTGTATCTGGTATAATTTCAAACGGTAATTCAAAACTTACCTCACGATGTAATCGAATAGTCGCTTCATATTTACCTAAACGTTTGATTGTTTTTCCTGGTAAAGTAATGAATTTCTTATCTAACTCTAAAGCTTTTGAACTGATGGCTGAAGCAAGATCAATATTAGATATTGATCCAAATAATTTGTCGCCAGAACCTACTTTAGAAGGTAACTTAATTTCAAGGGCTTTAATTTTCTCTGCTCTTGCTTTAGCTTCGTCAATAATTGATTTTTCTTTAAACGCACGTTGCTTGAGATTTTCAGCGAGAACTTTGCGAGCAGAAACGGTAGCCATTACTCCCTTCCCTTTAGGTATAAGAAAGTTACGACCGTAACCATTTTTTACACTCACTATTTCATCTTTAAATCCAAGGTTTTGAACGTCTTCTTTTAGTATTAATTCCATGATGAGAGTTTTTTATTTTAACATATCAGCAACATAAGGCATTAAAGCCAAATGACGTGCTCTTTTAACGGCTACAGAAACTTTACGTTGATATTTCAACGAAGTACCTGTTAATCTTCTTGGTAAAATTTTACCCTGCTCATTTACAAACTTGATTAAAAAATCTGGGTCTTTATAATCAATATGTTTAATACCTGAACGTTTAAAACGACAGTATTTTTTCTGAGTATTAGTATCAATATTTAACGGTGTTAAATATCTGATTTCACCTTCTTTTTTCCCTGAATTTTGTTCTTCTATCTTAGACATTACTTATGCTTTTGCTTTTGCTTTGTTTTTTTTTCTTCTTTTTTCTGCCCACGCTAAAGCGTGCTTATCTAATTTAACCGTAAGGTAACGCATGATGCGTTCGTCTCGGCGAAATTCAATCTCTAAGGGTGTTATAGCCTCATTTGGTATAGCAAATTCAAAAAGATGATAGAAGCCACTTTTCTTATTCTCAATAGGATAAGCAAGTTTTTTAAGTCCCCAATTTTCTTGGCTTGTAATAGTACCTTTGTGAGACTTAATAAATTCTATAAACTTTTGAACTGCTTCCTCAATCTGAGTTTCAGAGAGAACGGGATTTAAAATGAAAACAGTTTCGTATTGGTTCATAACTTTAATTTTGATCGGCAAAAATAGAGTAATAAGTACAGTAAACCAAATAAAGATACATTTAAAATAAAGTTTTTAATACACCTCAAAAACACTCCTAGACTATATAAACATTGATTTAAATTTTATACAAGGATTTTATCTAACTCATTTTTTTTAAAAAATAATTTCGTAAATCTGTTGCCAGATATCAATAGGGGTCTACATCAAAGTTTATTCTAGTATTTCTAAAGGCGGCAATAGCTTGAAGGCTTTTGTGGGTTCTTTCCAAAAGTCTTTTCAATTCTTTAGAAGGCAAATCATGATCGACCTTCACCAAGAGTTGTTTAATATATAAATTTCTTACCCTAGCAACTACAGGAAAAACTGGACCTAAAACTGTTCCTTTATATGATTGTTTTACAACATTTGAAAACCAATCAGAGGCCATATTTACAGTTACGAATTGTCTGCTTTTAAACGTAATTCGAATCATTCTGTAATATGGAGGATATTTATATTCATGTCGTTCTTTACGTTGACTTAGATATAAACTTTCATAATCATGACTAATTACCTGTTTTAATGTTGGATGCTCGGGTTGATAAGTTTGAATTAAAACCTGTCCTTTTTGATCAGATCTTCCTGCCCTTCCAGCAACCTGACAGAGCATTTGATAACTTCTTTCATGTGCTCTAAAGTCAGGGAAATTTAATACGTGATCTGCATTAATAACCCCTACCAACAAAACATTTTTAAAATCTAAGCCCTTAACTACCATTTGTGTTCCTACAAGAACCTGAATATGCTCTTGCATAAAAGCATCAATAATTGTATCAAAACCCCATTTACCACGTGTACTATCCCAGTCCATCCTACCTACGTTAGTTTCAGGAAAAATTTCTTTGACTTGTTCTTCGATTTGTTGTGTACCAACTCCTTTGGTTATTAAAGAGGGCATTCCACAAGCCTGACATTGAACGGGCATTGGTAAATTATAACCACAATAGTGGCATCGTAATTTTTGTTGTGTTTGATGATAAGTAAGTGACACATCACATTGAACACATTGCGGAGAGTGACCACAACTAGTACATTCAGAAATAGGTGCATACCCACGTCGGTTTTGAAATAAAATGACTTGTTTTCCAGCAGATAAAGTTTCTTTAATTGCTTGAATTAACTGGCTTGAAAACATCCCTTTCGTTTTTTTCTTTCGATGTGCCTCTTTCAAATCTATTAACTTAATTGCAGGAAGCGCTACCCCTCCATAGCGTTCGGTCAATGTAACCCAACCATACTTTTTATTTCTGACATTTTCTGCTGTTTCTAAAGAAGGAGTTGCAGATCCTAAAAGGACTTTAGCCTTCATTAAATTTGCTAAATATATAGCACTATCACGAGCTTGATAGCGCGGTGCAGGATCAAATTGTTTATAAGAATTCTCGTGTTCTTCATCTACAATAACTAATCCTAAAGATTGAAAAGGTAATAAAACAGCAGACCGTGCTCCAACAATTACCTGACCCTTTCCTTCATTATCTAGAACTTTCTGCCAGACTTCTGTTCGTTCATGAATTGAAAATTTAGAATGGTATACCTCCACTTGTGAGCCAAATCTTGCTGCTAATCTATTTACAATTTGAGAAGTAAGTGATATTTCAGGTAAAAGATATAGCACCTGCTTCCCTTTTAATAGTAAATCTTCAATCAGTTTTATATAAACCTCTGTTTTTCCAGAAGAAGTAACTCCCTCAAATAACACTACATTTTTATATTGAATGGCCACTTTAATTTTATCTAAAGCAATTTGCTGTGCTGTAGACAATATCTTTAATTCGGGTTCATTTTTTGTTTTTCGGATCAAAATACGATGTTCTTCTTGATGATTTTCTTCAAATATATTCTTATCCAAAAGAGCTTTAATATGTCCACTTGTTGCTCCTGTTTTGGCTTTTAAATCAGATACTTTTTTCCAATCTTTTATTGCTTCTCGTTCAGAAAAAATTCCAATGATTAGGGCTAATTGTTTCGGTGCTTTCTGGAGTTGCTTAAAAAGAGTTTGTAGTTTGTCTTCTTGATGATACGATTCTGAAAGCTTAATATATCGAACTTTTTTCGGTTTAAACTTCTCTTCTAAACGCTGGTGTATCTGAGCAACACCTTCTTTAAGCATCCCCATAACCAATGTCATTACTTGTTTACGGTCTATTATCTTACTAATTTCATCCAACGTAAGAGATTGTTTTTGAAGAGCCTCATATACTAAATATTGAGCGTCAGAAAGAATCGCCAGTTGTTCCTCAGAAGCCTCACATTTTACTAACAAGGTCTCACTTTCAATCATAAGTGCCGCAGGTAAACAAGCGCGCATTATTTCCCCTTGAGTACACATATAATAAGAAGCCATCCATTTCCAAAAATCTAATTGAAAAGAAGTAACCGTTGCCACCTTATCTAAAATCGTGACTATAGGTTTAGCCTCGTATGTCTGGGGAGCTACATTGTGCACTTTTATTACTAAGGCCGTATATATTTTTCTTTTCCCGAAAGGAACAGCCACGCGATACCCTGGATCTAAATTATTAAACTGAGCTTTTGTAATTTTATAAGTGTAGGGTTTTGGCAAAGCCAAAGGAAGAATAACGTCTAAAAAACCATTAGAAGTCACTTCTATTTTATTATTCATTTGGACTTAATTTTGGCTCTCTCTTAAATCGAGTTAAGGTTGCATTGAGTTCAAAACCCAAAAGAAGAATGTTTGAATTCATCCAGATATAAAGAAGAAAAATTAAAAGAGCACCAATGGATCCATAGAGCTGATTATAGGTTGAAAAATTATCAATATAAATACCAAAACCATAAGTAGTTAAAAAAAATAATAATGTGGTCATAAGAGCACCTGGTGAGAAAAAACGAATTTTTCGACCCTCTATTGTTCCAAAAAAGTAAAGAATACTAACGGTCAGATAAGCAAAAAGACCAAAAAAGGCAAACTGACCCATTCGGGTTAATCTTATTTCAGATGGGACTAAAGATTCCAGATTGTTTAGTATATAAAATTCAAAATAAAAAAAGATGATAACCGCAAATAAAGAGAGGAAAGCAAGAACGATGCTTACCCCAACAGAAAGAAAGTATTGACGAAAAAAATTCCTTGAAAAAGCAACATGATACGAAACCTCAAAGCTTCCAAAAATAGCGGAAACACCATTTGCAGAAAGAAAAATAGAAAGTAAAAAAACTGAAGAAAGTAGTCCACCACGTGGTTTGTTTTTTATATCGTCGAAAATACTTGTAAAAAACGTTTGTGTTTCTGAGGGAAGAAACAATTCAATGTAACTTAAAAAAGTTTGATCAAAGTTGTCAATCTTAATAAAAGGAATCATATCAACAAAAGGAATCAAATTAAGAATAAACAACAAAAAAGGAAATAAGGCCATAAAAAAGCTAAAAGCGATACTACCTGCTCTGTAAGAAAGAGCCCCTTCAATAATTCCTTTAAAATACATCTCGAATAAATCATAAATAGAAAATCCACGAAAACCAGGGAGTTTTATGGCTTTCAAAAAAGCTATAATTGATTTAATCACAGGATTTTGAATGATTTTTGACATTAAGTCATTTTTTTATGTTCTACAAAGATAGACCGCAAAATCATATGAGGATATAAATCCTTAAAAAATCCGAAGGCTTTGTATCTTTGTATAATGGAAATTCAATTGCTATGTGTTGGAAAAACAGATCGTACTTTTTGGACATCTGCTGTTGATGATTATGCAAAACGTTTAAAACATTATGTTAAATTTTCAATAAATTATCTACCTAATGCTAAAGCCAAAAAGAAGGTAAACCCAAAAGAAATTAAAATTGAAGAAGCTCAGCTTATTACACAAAAAATAAAAGTGGAAGATCAAGTTTATTTGTTAGATGAAAAAGGGAAATCATACACTTCAACTGAATTTTCAAAAAAGATTGAACAACATATGATCTCAGGTTCTAAAAGAATTGTTTTTGTTATTGGTGGTGCATATGGTTTTACAGATCAGCTGTATCAAAAATATCCTAAGCTTATGTGTTTATCGAAAATGACTTTTTCACACCAAATGGCACGTTTATTTTTTTGTGAACAATTATATAGGGCCTTTACTATTATAAATAACCATCCTTATCACAACAACTAGATTATAAATGAAATTAATTTTTGCTACCCACAATCAACACAAAGTAGAAGAACTTAAAAAACTTTTACCTTCAAATATCTCGATACTTAGCTTGACCGATATTAATTGTCATGAAAAAATTGAGGAAACAGGTACTACTCTTGAAGAAAATGCCAAATTAAAAGCAAACTTTATAAAATATAAATATGGCTTAGATTGTTTTGCAGATGATTCTGGATTGGAAGTAGATGCTTTGGGTGGTTCGCCAGGCGTATACTCAGCCAGATATGCTGGTGATAAAAAAAATAATGAAGATAACATCAAGAAAATATGGGAAGAACTTAGCAATAAAGAATCAACAAAAGCTCAGTTCAGAACCGTTATAGCATCTTCATTTGGCTCTAAGAATACTATTTATGAAGGAAAAGTAATTGGAAATTTGATTTTTGAAAAACGTGGTAATCATGGTTTTGGTTATGATCCAATTTTCATTCCAGAAGGATACACGAAAACGTTTGCAGAATTGGGCGATACGGTAAAGAATAAAATTAGTCATAGGGCATTGGCTACTCAAAAATTTTTGACAGAACTACTAACTACTTTAAAATTATAGTAATATTAAGGGTCTTAGTGGGAATATTTTAATCGATTTTTAGTTAATTTTATAACATGAAAAAGATTTGGGTTGCTTTTTTTTTATTGGTTTTTTTTAATTCCAAAGGCCAAGAAACTTTTAGTGCACGAGTAGAAAACGAAACAACAGGTTTGTCTATGCCAAGTGTTCATGTTTTAAATTTAACACAGGTAATTGGAACAATAACAAATCAAAAGGGAAACTTTGAAATTGAGGTAAAAGCAAAGGATACATTATACCTGTCCTATCTTGGATATAAACCTCTTAAAATAGCTGTAACCAACGACATGTTAAAGTTTGGAAATGCCATCTTTAAAATGACTGAATTGGCATTTGCATTAGAAGAAATCATAATACGACCCTACAAGCTAACAGGATACCTCGATATTGATGTTAGAAATGCGCCTATTAATACAGCTCGAAGGTATAGTATTTCAGGTTTACCTAATAGAGGTTATGAATCAGGATCAAGAAATCCAAGTGCTATTTCAAAAGTTTTAGGAAACGTTTTTAATCCCGCTGATTTCCTACATAATCTTTTTGGTAAAAATCCAGCGCAAATGAGGAAACTTAAAAAAATGCGTGAGGATAATGAAATTAATAATCTTTTAGCTTCAAAATTTGATCGCCAAGTTTTGATGCAACTTTTGGGACTAAAAAGAATTGACATTGATGAAATATTGAGAAATTGTAATTATTCTGATGCGTTTATAAAAGAAGGAAATGACCTTCAAATTCTTGAAGGAATCAGTAAATGTTATGAAGAATATAAAATTTTTCGACTTTAAACATACTTTTTAAAAAAATTAAACTCACTTAAATTCCTTGTTGACTTCGAGAAATGATCCTTACCTAGAGAAATATATCCATCAAATAGAACCGTTTTTAAAAATTAATTTCATCTCCTCTTATTTTCAACGTATCTTTGCTTTACTAATAAAATAACATGTTACTTACCGCACTTAACGCCATCTCGCCAATTGATGGTCGGTACCGATCTAAAACAAAATCACTTGCTGGCTATTTCTCCGAAGAAGCACTAATAAAATATCGTGTTCAAATTGAAATTGAATACTTCATTGAGCTGTGTAAATTACCTCTTCCTCAATTAGCTGACTTTAACCCCTCACTTTTTGAGGAACTACGAAGTATTTATTTACATTTTAGTCCAGAAGATGCTCTAGATATTAAAGAAATTGAAAGTACTACTAATCATGATGTTAAAGCGGTAGAATATTTTATCAAAAAAGAATTTGATAAACTTGAACTACAACCTTACAAAGAATTTATTCATTTTGGGTTAACATCACAGGACATTAACAATACTGCAATACCACTGTCTATTAAAAATGCAGTAAATGAAGTATACCTTCCACTTTTGGAAGAACTAATTGTTCAATTAGATGGATTAGTTATTGAATATAAGGATATTCCTTTATTAGCTAGAACACACGGACAACCTGCCTCTCCCACTCGCCTTGGAAAAGAAATTGATGTTTTTTCAGAACGCTTAAAAAGACAGAAAAAAATGTTGTTGTCACTTCATTTTGGTGCAAAATTTTCTGGTGCTACTGGTAATTTTAATGCTCATAAAGTAGCTTATCCTAATTATGATTGGAGAGCCTTTGGAACACATTTTGTAGAAAAGACATTAGGATTAAACTACTCTTTCCCTACTACACAAATTGAACATTACGATTCTTTTGCTGCTTTGTGTGATAATATGAAGCGAATTAATACTATTATCATAGACTTAAACAGAGATCTATGGCAGTATATTTCTATGGATTACTTTAAACAAAAAATCACTGCTAATGAAATTGGTTCTTCTGCAATGCCTCACAAAGTAAATCCAATAGATTTTGAAAATTCAGAAGGGAATTTAAGTATGGCCAATGCAATATTTGAATTTTTAGCAGCAAAACTTCCTGTATCAAGACTACAACGTGATCTTACCGATAGTACTGTACTGAGAAATGTTGGAGTTCCCTTTGGACACACTCTTATTGGATTTCAATCAACTCAAAAAGGTTTAGGAAAATTATTAGTGAATATTACTAAAATCGAAGATGATCTTAATGCAAATTGGGCTGTAGTTGCTGAGGCTATCCAAACTATTTTAAGAAAAGAAGGCTATCCTAATCCTTATGAAGCATTAAAAGAACTTACACGGACTAATTCAGCCATTAATAGAGATGCTATTCAACAATTTATTGGAAGTCTTGAAATAGATGAAAATTTAAAATCTCAGCTTAAAACAATTACTCCTTTCAATTATACTGGAATTTAATCTTTCTTTTCATCAGAAAACAATCCTTCTATAGATCCAAAAGAAAATTTCAGTTGTTGTTTAAATAAATTTGGGTCAACTTTTTTTACTAAAGTCACTAAAGAGGCTGGATTAATATCACTGCCTAAAATTCTCAGTACTCCGAAACCTTTTTCTCCCATTTTTAAAAATATAATTCCTTCCTCTATTGCTTGGGTTGTTCCCTCGAATAGAAAAGTTCCTTCTGCTTTTTCAAAAGCTCTAAAATTCATTAAATGTTGGTAACGTTCTTGATCAAGAATTTCCGATATCACAACTAACTCCTTTTGATATTTTTCAATTTGATCTTCTTTAGGGCGAAAAAGCAACAAATTAAGCTTATCAATACTAGAAACAGTCAACTGCTCATCTTCAGATAAGTTTTGTTTAAAAAAACTTTCTAATTTAAAAGGGACATTGACAACTAAAAACGAAGCATCTTCCATTTTGTCAACATAATAAGACTGAAGGCTAACTCTTTTATTACATGATGATGTTACTAAACCTAAAATTAATAGAATCCACAATAGTGATATCTTTTTCATTTATGATGATTTATTAGGCTTGATGGTTATCGTAGGTGGAGCTGGAGGAAATGGAGGAACACCAGAAGCTTTTCTTAATTGTTTTCCACCTGGAAGGCTCATTTGATCTGTAAGTTTCGAAATTTGCTTTAAATCAATATTACCCTCAATTAACAATATTATAGTTTCCACCGTACGTTCACCAAGGGGTGAATCTTTCATGATTTTTGGATTAACACCATTTACATACATGATTAATTTTTCAACACGATCATCCGACTTTCCACTTTTCACATAAAAGGCAACATCTGCATCCGAATCTTTAATGGTCATGAGTTCTTCTAAATCTTTTGAAGAAAGCTGTTCCGCTGCCCATTTTGACATTGCATCAGAAACTTCATCATTCCCTGAAATTAGAACTTTAAAATTCTCTATACTTGAAACCATATCAATATATTCTTGCGCTTCAGGATCATCTAAACTAACACTCAATTGCCCCAGCATTTTAAACATTTTAGGACTTATTGAGACTAGCGAAACATCATCATAGTCGGCAAAACGTTCAAAAATGGATTGCCCTTTTACCGATAAGCTTAACATAAACCCAATTAATACAAATGATATATTTTTCATGATTATTTATTTAATATTTTTTGTGACGTTAAATTCCAATAATTTAAATAAGTAACTTTTTCAGTTCCTTTATTTAATTGATTTGAAACCATTTTCATGTTTGTTTTAAATTGCTGAAAGGCAAGTTCAACTTCAGTATTATTTTTAATAATTGGTTTTTGCTCAGATAAAGTATTTAGTTGAATAGAAAATACAACTGCTATTAAAGCTGCTGCAGCCATCCATGGCTTAAAAATTATAAATTTTCTTTTTGTAGAAACAGGAAATTGAACTGTTTTAGCATGATCAAAATAACCAAAAAACATTCGATAAGACTCCCAATTTTCAGGAATGATTTGTGTGGATTTAAAATAATTAGATAAATATTTTTCTTCCGAAAGGGACGTCTTTCCATCTAAATACTTTTCTAATAAAGCTTTATTTTTTTTAGATTCCATGATTTTGTATTTCTAAAAATTGTTTTCTTAATTTTTTTCTAGCTCTAGATAAATATACCCGAACTGTTCCTTCTGGTAATTCTAAAATAGTGGCAATTTGATTAAAATCGTATTGTTCTATTTCTCTTAATTGAATGATCATTTGCTCCTTATAAGGGAGCTGATCTATCAAATTTATTGCAAGACTTAACTCGTCTATAGTATCCATTTGCTTTTCTAGTGATGAAGAATCAGGGAAAGCTATGCGTTCATCTAGAGAAATTGAGTTTGCTTGCTTAGATTTCAAACGATCTAAACAATAATTTTTCGCCATCGTTATCGAATAAGCTTCAACACTTTTAAAACTATTTCGTTTTTCTGGATCAATGTTCCATAATTTTAAGATCACCTCCTGTGTAGCATCTTCAGCTTCTTGATGTGAAACTAAAATACGTTTTGTAATGCGAAATATTTTATCGCGCATTTCTTGAATTTGATCTATGAATTTTTTGTCAGCAATCAACTGCACATTTTTGTTTTTATAATTTACAGACGAATTTAACGTCTATTTTGTTACACCATTAAAAAAAAACAATGTAAAATCAATACTTTTCAATAAATTTGAATGTTTATTTGTATTAAATCCTTTACATCATGATGTATAAGCATCTAAAATTAGTGACTTCTTTTTTTTTATCCTTGTCCTTACTTGTATTCACTTTTCAAGGATGCAAAAAAGACCCTATAGATTCAGAAGATTCCTCACTTAGTTCCAATGGAGATTCTGATGATAATTTAATAAGCCTTGAAGGAGACTTACAAATAAGTGATTTCGTATGGAAAGGGTTGAATGAGTTTTATTATTGGCAAGAAGAAGTTAATGCTCTTTCTGACACTCTACTTCAAGATTCAAAAGCTTATGCAAAATATATTAATAACAATTTAGTGCCTGAAACTTTTTTTGAATCTTTAAAACATCCCGACGATCGCTTTAGTTGGATTCAAGACGATTATTTAGAGCTGGAAAATAGTCTACAAGGTATTGTTGCCTCAAATGGTGTTGAGTTTGGATTACTTCTGGCTTGTGAAAATTGTAACCAAGTAATTGGTTTTGTAAAATATATTTTAGAAGGATCAAATGCTTCTGAAAAAAATATTCGCCGTGGAGATTTCTTTAATGGTGTTAATGGCACATCACTAACCGTTAATAATTACAGAGATTTATTATTTAGTGATAACTTAACATACTCTCTAAATATGGTTTCTATTAAAAACGGAATAATATCAAATAATGGAGTAGTAGTTGAATTAACTAAAGAAGAAAATTTTGAAACTAACCCTATTCAAGTTTCGAAAATTGTTTCTACAGATGTTGGAAATGTTGGTTATTTAATGTACAATCAATTTGTAGCCACTAAAAGCAATGATTTAAATAAAATTTTTGCTGAATTTAAAACAACTGGAATCATTGACTTAGTAATTGATTTAAGATATAATGGGGGTGGATCTGTTCGAAATTGTGTCGAGCTTGCCAGTATGATTACTGGGCAATTAACTGGGGAAGTATTTTCCAATGAATTATGGAACTCAAAACTAGATGCATATTTTTTAGAGAAATACGGTTCTGATAGTCAAAAAAATCGTTTTGTTAATGTTCTTTCTGACGGAGAACCTATTAATTCATTAGAATTAAATAGAGTTTTTATTTTGACAACTTCAGAATCTGCTTCTGCAAGTGAATTATTAATTAACGGCCTTGCACCACTAATTGAAGTCATTCACATTGGAGAGCAAACCGTCGGTAAAAATGTAGGATCAATAACTGTTTATGATTATATAGATAATGATGGTACACGAAATCCTGATCATCGCTATGCTATGCAACCCATTGTTCTGAAAATTGCAAATAGTGAGGGATTTGCTGATTATGCAGACGGTCTAGAACCCTCAACATTTATAGAAGAAGATTTACAAAATATGGGAACCCTTGGAGACAAAAACGAACCCTTCTTAGCAACTGTCTTAAATTTAATTGAGGGCACAACAGATAAATACAATATTCCAAAGGCATTGTTATCCAGAAAATTTCTTATTAAAGATCCTCAACTATTAAAACGTCAGCGTATGTTTTCAGATAAAGTAATTCCACTAAATTTTATTCAATAGAATAACTAAGATTCACTAATAGATTTCAAAATGTGTTTTATAAATTTTTTTTTCGAGGTATAAAGCAAGTTAATACTATTAGTTGGTCTGCTGAATTAAACCTTTAAACTAACTCCAAATTAAAAAGTAACAGTGAATAAAGAAGTGTTTAAAGAAATTCTTTGGAACTAAGTCAGGAGTTGGGGATTCATTTTAGGATTTCTACCAAATTTTCTTTTAATCTTTATTAAAAAACCTTCGATGTAAATATTAAATCTATTTAATCAGTGTAAAAGATGATTCTATAAATTTTTTATATGAAAACTGTAGCACAGAAGTATAGAATAGATCACCCATTAATGAATTCACAAAGAAGGGAATAGCCAAAATAAAGCAACTAGTAAAACCTGCCCAATTAAGTGGATAATAAAAATACCAAACGCCTAAGTTACTAAGAATGAAAAATAATGAAGAAGCCGCAACAACAATTCCCAAGGAAATAGATTTAGTCTTAATGCCTAACATTGATATTAATACAAAAGAAAGATATATAATTGGCATTAAGGAGTGGATCCCTAGGTAAAGATCAGTAACAAACATACAGAAAATAGGAATAAATAGTGCTAAACGCTTATTAGCAAAATGATGACCTGTAAAAAGTGCTATACTAGTTATGGGTGCAAAATTGGGTGGATGAGGTAATAACCTTGTGCATAATGCAAGAATCACAAGTCCAAAAAAAGCGTTCAATTCTAATTTATTCATTTCTATTGGTGTTTTTTGTAGATTTAATTATTTAGTTAAATACATTTTTCGTCTTGCGTATAAATCATAAAACGTATCTTCTTTTAGGCTATCTATAAAAAGGATACTTTCTCCAGTGCTTTTCATCTCAGGACCCAATTGCTTATTAACATTTGGAAATTTATCAAAAGAAAAGACAGGTTGTTTTATAGCATAGCCTACTAGTTCAGGGTTAAACTTAAAATCAATTACTTTCTTTTCACCCAACATTACTTTAGTTGCGTAATTGACGTAAGGCTCTTTGTAAGCTTTAGCAATAAAAGGAACCGTTCTAGATGCTCTTGGATTAGCCTCTATAACATAGACTTTGTCATCTTTTACTGCATATTGAATATTAATCAACCCAACGGTATTGAGCGCAAGAGCAATTTTATGGGTATGGTCTTTTATTTGTTGTAAAATAAATTCTCCTAGATTAAATACCGGTAACATGGCATTTGAATCACCAGAATGAATCCCACAAGGCTCAATATGTTCCATAATTCCAATGATATAAACATTTTCACCATCACAAATAGCATCTGCTTCACATTCAATTGCACCGTCTAAATAATGGTCTAAAAGAAGTTTATTATTCGGTATTTTCTGAAGTAAATCTACGACATGAGCTTCCAAATCCTCTTTATTAATAACAATTTTCATTCCTTGACCACCTAATACATAAGAAGGACGAACCAAAATAGGAAAGTCTAAATCATCTGCTAGTTCAAGAGCTTGATCAGCAGTCTGTGCAACACCAAAGTCTGGATAAGGAATATTATTTTCTTTTAAAAGATTAGAAAAACTACCACGATCTTCTGCTAAATCAAGTGCTTTGTAGCTTGTTCCTAGAATTTTTATACCATAACGATCTAATTTTTCAGCAAGTTTAAGAGCTGTTTGTCCCCCTAACTGAACAATAACACCCTCGGGTTTTTCATGTTGAATAATGTCATAAATATGTTCCCAAAAAACAGGCTCAAAGTATAGCTTATCGGCAATGTCAAAATCAGTAGAAACTGTTTCAGGATTACAATTAATCATGATGGTTTCATAATCACATTCACTTGCAGCTAAAACACCATGAACACAACAATAATCAAATTCAATTCCTTGTCCAATTCGATTGGGTCCAGAACCTAATACTATAATTTTTTTACGATTAGATGATTTGCTCTCATTTTCCGAATAAGGAATGCCTCCTTCTTTTTGAATTTGTGCTTCAAAAGTGGAATAATAATAGGGCGTTTTAGCAGAAAATTCAGCCGCACAAGTATCTACTAATTTATATACACGCTGAATTCCTAATTCACTTCTTTTTGAATGTACCTTACTTTCGAAACATTTTAACATGTGAGCAACTTGACGATCTGCAAAACCCTTTTGTTTGGCTTCAAGAAGGAGAGGCTTATTAATTGAATCAATTGAAAATTTAGATATTTCTTTTTCTAATAAATATAATTCTTCATATTGTTTAAGAAACCACATATCAATTTTTGTGATTTCATGGACTGTTTTCAAGGGTATTCCAATTGAAATAGCATCATAAATAACAAATACTCGATCCCAACTTGCAAAGGTTAATTTTTCAATAATTTGATCATAATCTTTTAATCCTTTTCCATCAGCACCCAAACCATTTCGCTTTACCTCAAGTGACTGCGTTGCTTTGTGAAGTGCTTCCTGAAAAGAACGCCCAATTCCCATAACCTCTCCAACTGATTTCATTTGAAGTCCAAGGGTACGTTCTGAACCTTCAAATTTATCGAAGTTCCATCTTGGTATTTTAACAATTACATAATCTAGTGTAGGTTCAAAAAGGGCAGAAGTAGATTTAGTTATTTGATTTTCTAATTCATCTAGGGTATAACCAATAGCCAGTTTTGCAGCAATTTTTGCAATAGGATACCCTGTTGCTTTTGATGCTAAAGCTGAAGAACGTGAAACTCTAGGATTAATTTCAATCGCGATAATATCCTCTTTTTCATCTGCACTTACCGCAAACTGTACGTTACAACCTCCTGAAAAATCCCCAATACTTCGCATCATTTTGATGGCCATATCACGCATACGTTGAAAAGTCTTATCAGAGAGAGTCATAGCAGGTGCTACTGTAATTGAATCACCTGTGTGGATTCCCATAGGATCCATGTTCTCAATGGTACAAATAATCACAATATTATCATTTCCATCACGTAATAACTCAAGTTCGTATTCCTTCCAGCCAACTAATGCCTTGTCAATTAAAACTTCATGGATCGGAGAAGCTTCCAAGCCTCTGGTTAATAACTCACTAAAGTCTTCTTCTTTATGAACAAAAGAAGCACCAGAACCACCCAATGTAAAGGATGGACGAATTACTAGAGGAAAACCAAATTTTTGAGCAATTTCTTTTCCTTTTAACATTGAATTTGCAATCTCTGCAGGTGCAACAGGAATATCAATTTTTTTTAATAATTTTTTAAACTTATCACGATCTTCTGTAATTTGAATCGCATCAATATCTACACCAATAATTTCTACATTAAAATCTTTCCAGATTCCCTTGTCATCTGCTTCAATACATAAATTTAAAGCAGTTTGACCTCCCATTGTGGGTAATACAGCATCTATGTCATGATTCTTTAATATTTCAACAATAGATTTTGTGTTAAGCGGCTTTAAATAAACGTGATCTGCCATTGTTGGATCTGTCATAATAGTTGCCGGATTCGAATTGATCAAAATAGTTTTTATTCCATCTTCTCTTAAAGACCTTAGTGCTTGAGTACCAGAATAATCAAATTCACATGCCTGTCCAATTACAATCGGACCAGAACCAATAATTAAAATAGTTTTTATAGAGTCTACTTTTGGCATAGCTGATAATTATAATTTATGAATATAAAAAAAAAGGTGTTACTTTCAAGAAAGTAACACCTTTAATATGGTTGATTAATACCATTATTTTTTGTGACGAGGTTCAGAAGATACTGATATTTTCTTTCTGCCTTTAGCTCTTCTTGCAGCTAACACCTTTCGGCCATTGGCAGAGGCCATACGTTCTCGAAAACCGTGTTTATTTCTTCGTTTTCTTCTTGAGGGTTGAAATGTTCTTTTCATAATAAATTGCTTTGGATAATTGCTCCTAAAAGCCGGGCAAATATACAATAAGTTTTTTGTCTTTCAAATATGATAATGAACATTTCAAGAATGATTTTTTTATCTTTGAAAAAAACCAACAAGATGTTTCCTAAAGTTTTAAAAATTATTCTTGCCGTATTATCATTTAGTTATGGTATTTACCAAATCATAGACGACTATATTGGTAATGGTGTCATGTTTATTTTACTGGGAGGAATGTTTATTCTTCTTTATTTTAAAAATGAACTTATTTTTCTTGCATTTCTTAGACTACGTAAACAAGATTTTGAGGGAACTGAAAAATGGCTTATCCGGATTCCCAATATAGAACGTAACCTTGTAAAAAAACAACAGGGATACTATAATTACTTAATGGGAATTATTCAATCACAGAAAAACCTCACAAAAGCAGAAAAATATTTTAAAGCTGCACTAAAACTTGGCCTATCTATGAACCATGATTTAGCAATGGCAAAGATGAGCTTGGCAGGAATTTATCTTCAGAAAAGACGAAAAAGAGAGTCTCAGCAATTACTAACAGAAGCTAAAAAATTAGATACACAAGGAATGTTATCAGGACAAATAAAAATGATGCAGCAGCAAATGAAGAAAATTTAGTAATAACCCTTTTCTGGAATTAAAATTTCATAAAATTTCCTAGACTTATTGTTTAGGTGATTTTGAATCAACCATTTATTATGAGTTTTTAATATTTTGTAATTTATTTTTTGCCCTTTAGAAAAAGCTGCTAAATTTCCAATAGCAGAATCCAATCCCACTTTTCTATAAGTAACGGGGGCGTATAAATCTTCTTTTGAAAAAACAAACCCATAACGATCTGGATGTGACATAATCTCTTTAACTGCTATAATTCTAAACATATAGCGGCTTGTTTCATTATTTAATAATAAATCATAATAATTATCTGCCAATTGTTTATTTAACAAACGACCGATTCCAAACATTCCCCTATTATAAGAAGCAGCAGCTAAAGTCCACGACCCTAGACGATTTTTAGCTTTGATAAGGTAACTAGAAGCAACTCTTGTTGATTTCTCAAGATGGTAGCGTTCATCAACATTTGCATTAACTTCAAGACCATATTCACGTCCAGTATTAGGCATTATCTGCCAAAAGCCTTTAGCACCTTTGGGAGATCTTGCGTTTTCTAAGGCACTTTCAATAACCGCTAAATATTTAAAATCATCCGGAACACCCTCTTCTTCTAATATCTTTTCTATCAGGGGAAAATATTTATTCGCTCGCTTCAGTAGCAATAACATATTTGACTGCCAATAGGTGTTTACTAAAAGTTCTTTATCAAATCGTTCTTTAATATCTGGAAATTCTATTGGAACTATTTCACCTGCAAAATCTAAGATTTCAGGTAATTTTAATGCATATACTTTTGATGCTTGTCCCTGGTCATTGTATTTAAGAGCAGTAAACCTATCAGAATGGATTTCTGTAGCACTTAAAAAACAAAGTGAAAAAGCTAAAAAGTAAATCGATCTAAATTTCATTGAAATAGTTTTATAAATTAGTTATACTAATTTACTTAATCTTTAAGTAAAATCTTTGATAATTCTTTGTTAAACCAATGCGCTTGTGTAATAATTGCGGCATGCCCTCCTTTTATTTTCATAAAGGGGTGTAATAAATTTTTAATTGGAAAAACAGTATCCTTTTCCCCATGAATATGAATGATGTTTTTTGATACCTCAGTTTTATCCCAATTTACCAATGAGTCTATAGCCCAACTTAAATAGTCTGGATTTCGCTCTGATAAATATTTCTGATAAAGTGCTAGACGTCTTTGAATACCTTCTCCGAAAACAAAAAGAGATAAATTATCCAAGTTATTTATCCACTGCATTGGTAATAATTTATGTGCATTTGTTTTTTTTGCCATTTTCATTGACAATGGTAATTCATCTTTCGACTTAATGCTTGAAACAATTACAACCTGACAACCGGGTAGGTATTTTGACATTTCCTGAACCAATACCCCGCCAAATGAAACTCCTAATAAAATAGGATTAATTTGAGTAACACGCTCACACATTCGAATCGCATAATCAGTCAACGGCTCATTTTTTAATGGAGGTATCCAGCTAAGTAAATGAATTTTAAAAGGTTTAGGCAAACTAATAAACTCGAAGATTTTGGGACTTGCTGCCATCCCTGGCATACAATAAAGATTAACTATTTTCATATTTGATCATTATTTTAAGTGGTTGATCTCAAAATATTGTATTTTTGTAACCTTCTATGAATATTTATACTAAAATATGATTTATTCTAGATCTTAACTAATTCTTCCTAACATGAATGAGCTTACTCTGGTTAACAATGAGTTTTTAAGACAATTTGAAATTGAAATTGAACAAAAATTAGCTCGTATTGAATATTCTGAACAAGAAAGAAAAATTTTTCTTACAAAATTATCAATCCCCAAAGAAATACAAAATCAAAAATTTGAAGAAGCTTTTATTATTAAAGTACTTGAATTTATTGAAAATAAAAATCTTAGAGTTGTACCTACCTCTCCAAAAATTGCAAGTTTTGTTCGAAGAAACAGACGATATAAAAAATTACTCCCCGTAGGAATCAAACTCTAATTGTTTAAAGTAAAACGGACATATCCTTCCTCATCTATCTTTTCTAAAGTGATAACCTGAAATGTGTTTACCAATTTCGGATTCCATGGTGTTCGAATTCTTATATAGTTTTCAGTAAATCCTGTTATATACCCTTTTTTATTTTCCCCTTCAAATAAAATCGTGAATTTTTTTCCTAACTGAGATTCATAAAATGCACGTCGTTTTTTAACAGATAAAGCACGCATCATTTTACTCCTTTTACTTCTCACCAGTTTTGGTACAAATCCTTCTATAGAAATTGCTTCAGTATTAGGTCGTTCTGAATAGGCGAAGACGTGTAAATATGAGATATCTAAAGTTGTTAAAAAATGATAAGAGGTTAAAAAATCTTCGTCAGTTTCACCAGGGTAACCTACAATTATATCAACCCCAATACAAGCGTGTGGCATTGTTTTTTTAATAGTTGTTACGCGTTCAACATAGAGGGAGGTCATGTAACGACGTCTCATACTTTTTAAAATTTTATCACTACCACTTTGAAGAGGTATGTGAAAATGAGGAACAAATTTATTACTTTGAGCTACAAATCGAATTATTTCATTACTAAGCAGATTGGGCTCTATGGACGATATTCTTATTCGATCAATTAAATTTACTTTATCTAAAGCTGAAATTAGATCTAAAAAAGTATGGTCATGTTTCTTGTGCCCTTGTTCACCTTTACCATAATCACCGATATTTACACCAGTAAGTACAATTTCTTTTATACCGGAAGCAGCTATTACCTTGGCATTAGTAATAACATTTTCTAGGGTATCACTCCGAGAGATTCCACGAGCTTTAGGAATGGTACAATACGTACATTTATAATCACAACCATCTTGGACTTTCAAAAAAGCTCTGGTACGATCGTTTATAGAAAAACTACTTTCATAATGATTTGCTGTTTCAATTTCACAAGAATATATTTTTGTCTGTTCATTCTTAGAAAGATCCTCAACATATTCAATAAGTTTAAATTTTTCATTAGCTCCCAGCACCAAATCAACTCCATCTAATTTAGAAATCTCTTCTGGCTTTAGTTGAGCATAACAACCTATAGCAGCAATAAAACCTTTAGAATTTTGTTTTAGAGCTTTCTTAACAATATCCTTTAATCGCTTGTCAGCATTTTCTGTTACAGAACAGGTGTTAATTACATATACTTCAGCAGGGCTATCAAAATCAACTCGTTGAAAATTACGAGAATCGAAGTCCCTAGCTATAGTAGCTGTCTCAGAATAGTTAAGCTTACATCCCAAAGTATGAAACGCTACACGAGGTAAAACTTCAGTTTTCTTTTTTACAGATGTAAGGATGTTTTCCATAATAATAAACTGTAATTTTATTGCAAATATACCAACAAATTATTCATGATTACAGGCCGTCATTTCGCTTATATAATTTCTTTTTTTATACTCATAGTATTCTTTTTTAATGCTTGTAACGACAATATTGATCTAGATACAAAAAAAGTGTTTCGATACAATGAACATAGGAATGTAACATCATTAGACCCTGCCTTTGCGAGAAATCCTCAAAATATCTGGCCTATAAATCAACTATTTAATGGTTTGGTTCAATTGGACAATGACCTCAACGTTAAGCCTGAACTCGCAACTTCTTGGAAGATTAGTCCAGATGGTCTAACATATATTTTTTATCTAAGAAAAGACGTGTATTTTCATGAATCTCCTGTTTTTGGTAAAAACCGAACACGTAAGGTTAAGGCTAGTGATTTTATTTATAGTTTTAATAGACTTTCTGATCCTAAACTAGCCTCACCAGGAAGCTGGGTACTTCACCAAGTTAAAGAATATAAAACTTTAGATGAATTTTCTCTTTTAATAAAATTAAAAAAACCTTTCCCCGCATTTCTAGGTCTATTAAGTATGCGTTATTGTGCTGTAGTGCCAAAAGAAGTTGTTAAGTATTTTGGCACAAACTTTAGAAGTAACCCTATTGGAACTGGTCCTTTTTACTTTAAACGTTGGGATGAAAACATTAAAATGGTTCTACGTAAAAATCCAACTTATTTTGAATTTGATACCCAAGGAGAAAGACTCCCATATTTAGAATCAGTTGCCATTCAATTTATTCCAGATATCCAGAGTGAATTCATGTTATTTCTACAAGGCAAATTAGACTTTATAAATTCGCTAGATTCATCATATAAAGACGAATTACTTACCCCTACTGGGGAACTTCAACCAAAATATGAAAAACAATTAACAATGCTTAAAGGCCCTTATTTAAATACAGAATATATAGGCTTTTATCTTGAAAGTGCGAACCCAGCTATTCAATCTAAAAAAATACGTGAAGCCATAAACATTGGCTTTGATCGAAAATTAATGATTGCTTACTTGAGAAATAATATTGGATATCCTGCAAACAAAGGATTCATTCCTAAAGGACTTCAAGGAAGAAGTCTAGAACCAAGTCCTTTTAATGTTGGAAAAGCAAAAAAACTTGTTCATGATTATCAACTAGAAAATAAGGATAAACCCTCGATAACTTTAGCCACGGATGCCAATTATCTTGATTTATGTGAATATCTTCAACAAGAGTTACAAAAAATTGGTATTGATTTAAAAATTGAGGTTATGCCATCGGCTAGTTTAAGACAAGCAAAATCATCTGGTAAATTAGAATTATTTAGAGCCAGCTGGATTGCTGATTATCCAGATGCCGAAAACTATTTATCACTCTTTAACAGTAAAAACTTCTCTCCTGACGGACCCAATTATACTCACTTCAAAAATCCGATATATGATGAATTATATCAAGAAGCATTAAGCACAGTTTCCAATTCGTTGCGCTATGAAAAATATCGTGAAATGGATGCACTGGTGATGAAGGAATTTCCTATCATACCGCTTTACTATGATCAAGTAATTCGTTTTTTACAAAAAGATGTCATAGGAATGGAAATAAATCCAATTAACTTATTAGATCTTAAGACAGTATTGAAAAATTAGGTATAAAAAAAGCCGTTAAAAACGGCTTATAAATATTGTTAAAAAGACTAATCTTCTTTTTTGAATTTAGCGTATTTAGTCTTGAATTTATCGATTCTACCAGCTGTATCTACTAATTTAGATTTTCCAGTATAAAAAGGGTGAGAAGTTCTAGAAATTTCTAATTTGATCAACGGATATTCAGATCCTTCAAAATCAATAGTTTCTTTTGAATTTACTGTAGACTTGGTAATAAAAACATCGTTGTTTGACATATCTTTAAAGGCAACTAAACGATAATTATCTGGATGGATTTCTGCTTTCATAATTTTTAAATCGGATGCAAATTTAAATTTATTTTTTTTAAAACCCCACTAACTCAATAGTTTTTTTTTAATTTGTAATTAAATTAACCATAAAATAATTGTCAATATGCAAACCCAAACAAATTCTATAAAGTCAACCATGATAACCTATGGTGTGATATTAGGTGGTATTTCAATAGTATTTCAGCTTATGCTTTTCTTTCTAGACATGCATTACCAGCAACCTCCAGCGGCTGGAATAGTATCTCTTCTAATTATGACAGGTTTATTACTATTTGCATTTATACAATTTAAGAAAATAAATGAAGGATTTCTCTCTTTATCGGAAGCTATAAAAATTGGTTTAGGGATTTCTTTAATATCAGCTTTAATTGGAGTAGTATATTCACTAATCCTTACTAATGTTTTAGATCCTGACACTGTGCAAAAAACATTGGATTTTACGTTTGACAAAATGCGTGCAGAAAACCCTGAAATGCCACAAGATGCAATTGATACTGCTAGAGAAATGTCTGAAAAATTTTCAAATCCAATGATTAGTTCAGCATTTCAACTTATAGGAGCTCTTTTTATCGGTTTTATAATCTCACTAATCGGGGGACTTATAGTGAAAAAATCAAGACCAGAATAAAGCAAATTTTGTAGTTTTGTTTGTTATGCAAAACACACCAGATATTTCACTTATCATTCCCTTACTTAATGAAGAAGAATCTTTACTGCCATTGCATAAGTGGATTCTGGATGTTTTCAATAAAGATAGTCGTACTTATGAAGTCATATTTATTGATGACGGAAGTAGTGATAATTCATGGAATATAATTAGTAAACTTACTCAAAAACATTTAAATGTGTTTGGCATTAAGTTTGTTAAAAACTACGGAAAATCTCAGGCCTTACATGCGGGCTTTGCAATTGCAAAAGGAAATTATATTGTTACTTTAGACGCAGACTTACAAGATTCTCCAGAAGAAATTCCAAGGCTAGTTGATGCATTAAGTAATCAAAAACTTGATTTAATTTCTGGATGGAAAAAAAAACGATATGATTCCATACTGTTTAAAAACATCCCATCAAAACTATTTAATTGGGCAGCTAGAAAAGTGTCAGGTATTGATCTTCATGATTTTAATTGTGGATTGAAAGCATACACAAAAGAAGTTATTAAGACCATTGATGTTCATGGAGAAATGCACCGATACATTCCTGTACTTGCTGCACATGAGGGATTTAATAATATCGGAGAACAAATTGTAAAGCACCAAGCAAGACAATTTGGTACTACTAAATTCGGAGCTGATAGGTTTTTTAAGGGGTTTTTAGATTTAATAACACTTTGGTTTATTAACCGTTTTGGGAAACAACCGATGCATTTTTTTGGTCTTTGGGGAACGCTAATGCTTCTTTTAGGCTTTGGTTTCACAGTATACCTTGGCATTGATAAGCTTTTATTAAACACAGAAGCAAGACTAATAACAGAGCGACCTGAGTTTTATGTAGCCCTAACCTTAATGCTTTTGGGAAGTCAATTTTTTATTGCTGGTTTTTTAGGTGAAATCATTTTAAGAAACCAAAGATCAACTAAGCGCTACATGATAAAAGAGCAAACTCTTTAAGCATGAACATAGAAGATCGCATTAATCCATGGCTAAAAACTCCTTTTGATGAAGAAATTCATTCAAAAGTTAAAGCTATGCAACAATATCCAAAGGAGCTTGAAGATGCATTTTATAAGGATCTAGATTTTGGAACTGGTGGTATGCGTGGAATAATGGGAGTAGGTACAAACAGAATAAATAAATATACTTTAGGGAAAAGTACACAAGGACTTTCAAGGTATCTACTAAAAAAATACCCCGCAGAGACTATAAAAACCGTTATTGCATTCGATTCTAGGCACCATAGTAAGCAACTAGCGAAAGTAGTTGCTGATGTTTTTACAGCCAATGGTATTCAATGTTTTTTATTTAGTGATTTGCGTCCCACCCCAGAACTTTCTTTTGCGGTGCGCCACCTAAGCACGCATTGTGGTATTGTAATTACAGCATCTCATAATCCACCAGAATACAATGGATATAAAGTCTATGGAAAAGATGGTGGCCAATTAGTGCCACCTCAAGATTCTGAAATAATTAAAGAAATACAAAAAACCTCTTTTAAAGAAATTTTTTTTGAAGGTAATGACAGCCTTCTTAACTATATCGATAATGAAATTGATGAAGCTTATCATAAAACAGTATTGGCAGTTGCAAAAATGCATGAACTCTCAAAAGATAAATTCAGACTGGTCTTCACCCCTATTCACGGAACCTCAATTACTGTACTTCCAAAGGTTTTAAAAAAAGCAGGTTATCAAAATGTATATGTTGTTTCTGAACAAGAAAAACCAAATG
>Ga0102855_1000058_pt1 | contig 37716 bp, 33 predicted proteins | sample Colrivmet1370B02_FD_78450 | JGI IMG/M metagenome (GOLD analysis project Ga0102855, IMG submission 78450) | Estuarine microbial communities from the Columbia River estuary - metaG 1370B-02 | ecosystem: Environmental > Aquatic > Marine > Intertidal zone > Estuary | place: USA: Columbia River...
ATATTGAAAAAAGATTAGGGAGTATATTTATTTTCTAATATTTTGTTGGTTTAACGTAAAGTTCATTCATAATAAATTTACCATATTTTGTTAAACCTTAAAGAAGATGTTTCAAATTCAATTTTTCTACAGTACTTTTTTATAATTGCAACAAAGAAATTTATTAAATCCGACAAAAATGTTTAACTAAAAACACTAAAATTAGATTATTTTATGATTAAAATTAAACAGAATAGTTTTTTATATGACTATATATGCATATCTTAAATTTATATTTAATATAGAATTCACAAAAAATAAAATTATGAATGAATTTTTAGTAACAATTATATTTATAATAGTTCTCGTTTTCAGTGTATATTCTTATGCCACGTATTTAACAAAATCTGGGCAAGCAGAGGATGCTGATGGAAATTTTATACCAGATGCTTGGGAAGAAAAATTCGGTTGGTTCTTTTCGTCTAAAGGAATTATAATGTTAGTATTAGGAATTATTTTAGGATATGTCCTTGGTATCTTATTTCCATATGTTTAATGATATTTCTTTATGAAAGAGTGTAATTGTAAGTGTATGCAATGTTTGAATGGTTGGTGTAAAAGTTGCACATGTGATAATTGTAGTTGTTTAGGTTGTGATTGCCTGAATAATATACACACATTAACATCAGTCAATTATCTAGCCTCTTTGGAATGAATATTCTTTAAATCAGTGATACAAAATTTACTAAAATTAAAATATTTTGATTTAAAATAATAAGCATAATTAGTATTCATTTACTTTATGAGTTAAAGAGTTTTAATTATAAAATAGTTAAGATTATACTTAACTATTGATTTTTATTTTATTTCCATGTTCGTCAATTGCAACAAAAACGATAAAACATTCACAATTCTTTTTTTTAGTATTTTCTATTAAATTTTCACTATTAACTATAATTTTTATTCTTAGTGATGAAATACCAATCTTAATTATTTCGGCATCTAATTTCACTAAATCTCCAATATTTATCGGTTTTAAAAATTCAATATCATCTACAAACTTTGTTACACAATACTTTTTTGTGTATTTTATAGATAATGCATATCCAATTTCATCGATCCATTTCATGACCTTACCGCCATGAACATTTCCTTTATAATTCGCATCATTTGGTTCGGCTAAAAATGACATTTTCATTCTTTTTTCTGACATAATTAATAATTTTTATTGATTAAAAAATATTTGAAATGCACTATTAACTTGATGATAATATTAGTGTTTGTATGGCTGTTCTTAAGAATATTATTTTGGTTATAATTTGTTAAGGTTTAATATTAAAATTAATTAATTAAATCATGAATATTATTTTTTTAGCAAATTTTTTTTAAAGACTTAATTGATTTTTATTTTATATTTTTCAATTATTATGTTTTTTGTAAATTTAAATTTTGATGTTTAAAAAATATTTAAAGGACCCTTTGTCAACTATTGCCATCAATACAACTATTTTTATAGTAGGATGTGTTTTTTTTGGTTCTATTGCTTTATTTGGAATTACTTCTGAATTTATCAGAGACAAAAATAATCCGCCCATAAATTCTAGGATTCAACACATCCAACAACACGCTGATGAACAAGTGAAGTTTGATGAAATGATTCAGTTACTTGATTCAATAAATCTTAAATTAAAAAAGTCGGAAGACTAAATCTTAGGTATTTGACCAAATTCAACGAATTCTAAGATTGGATATAAATGGTTTATTTTATGAAAAATTTTTTTTTTATGGTTTGTCTTTTATCACAAATTTCTTGTAATCAAGATTTGATATCAAAAAATATTGAGAAACAAGATGATACAAGTTGGCTTGCTCGTTATAAATTATTAAACTGTCCGACCTATGACCAGATAACAAATACAACGTGGGAATTAAACGGATTTACACTTTTTCATACAGATGGTTTAAGACAAATGGCACTTAGTGGAATTGTAGATCGTTTAAATGAAGAATATTGTAATTTCGGGTTATATGATGATAATATTCCAAGTGGAATGGGTGATGATTTTCAAGAAGTAGGCTATCTTGAAAGGCTAAATTTAAATGGTTGGCTAATAGCAAAATACACTTCGACCGAATTATATCCTGATAATTGGATACTTTATCGTTTATCAGATGGTTATTGGGAACGTTGGGATTTAGCAGAAAATGAGCCTGGTGAACCCAAACCTTTTTTATTGAGTAATAGTATGGAATAAAGTAACTAAAATTAAATTTCAATTTTGTTACGACTACATTAACTTTATGTTATAAATTGACAAAACTTAGAAAATTCAGGAATCAAATTGTATGGTAAAACAACACTATGAAAAAATTTATTTTTATTGGACTAATATTTTTTTTTCTGTTTTATGTATGGGCCGAACTAGGTGTTGGAATATTTTTTCAAAATACTTGGGGTGGTGATTAACTATAGTTTAAAGTAAAAAAATATTATTTTTTTAAGTTTTATGACAAAAAAATAATTAATCTCCTTTTTTAAAACCATAAATAAGTTGACCAAAAAAATTATTAGACATTTTCTGATCACCTTTATAGCCAAGTTTTAAATATTCATTTGAATTGGGAATATAATTTGTTTTGAATATATAATCCCAAATACTTAAACTGATGGCAAAATTAACACCTGTTTTAAATTTACTTGGAAATGAATAAGCATGATGATGGAGATGCATAATAGGATTATTAAAAATATATTTAATTGGACCATAACTAAGCTTTAAATTAGCATGGTTTAGATGCCCAATGGCAATACTGAGATAGTGAATTATAAAGGCTTGCTCTGGTTCAAAACCACCAAAAAGCATAATTATAAAAACTTTAGAAGGTTTATATAAAATATTTTCTATCCAATGATAACGAAAATGTGCCGCAAAGCCCATTTCTTTTACAGAATGATGTACTTTATGAAATTTCCATAAAAATGAAAAGCGATGCATTAAAATATGAGTAAACCATTGAACAAAATCTAAAGTCACAAAAAATATAAGTAATTGAACTATAGGAGAAAAATTTGATAGTTCAAAAAACACAAAAGAATTTATCCTCAAATCGAATAAATCATTCATTAGTTTATTAAAAATTTCATAAAATCCACTTACAACCATTGAAAAAACAAAAAAGTTAAAAAACATATAAAATAAATCTAACCAAAAATCTGATCTAATTTTTTTTTGTTTTTTTCGCCACGGAAAAATTATTTCAAGAGTCCAAACTAAAATTGAAATTATAATTAAACCCCAAAAATAATTTTGATGAATAGGTACTTCGAGAAAAATCTGTTTAAATGTCCAGTCTAAAACGCCTAAAAAAGATTCTTTAAGTAATTTTAAATATTCCATATGTTTTGTCAAATTTAGGAACATTTTTCCTAAAATTTAATTTATGTGTAACAATTAGGTGTTATTTGATTAGAACACATTACAAATAAAAGCTTTTATGTAATTCTGTTTTAATGATCAATTGTTAATTCCCAATATTTAATACTGTCAGTTTTTACTGTCAGTATTAAATTATATATTTGCCAACTTATATGGCGAGGTAGCTCAGCTGGTTAGAGCGTCGGATTCATAACCCGGAGGTCGGGGGATCGTGCCCCCCTCTCGCTACAAAAAACCTTTCAAAAGATTGAGAGGTTTTTATGTTCATACTTTACATCATTTTATAATAGTTAGATTTAAGCTAGTATAAAATTAAACATTGGGTTTTGAACCATATATAAAGATCCTGAGGTTGTAAATTGGTTATTATCATTGAGGAGGTAAAAAAAACTATTTATCAGGTTTAATTATTTACTCCCATTTGCCCAGCAATAAAACCCGTTGACCAAGCCGCTTGAAAATTATAACCTCCGGTTATGGCATCAATATTGAGTACTTCCCCAGCAAAATATAACCCAGTATGACTTTTGCTTTCCAAGGTTTTTAAATGAATTGATTCTAATCCAACCCCACCACAGGTCACAAATTCTTCTTTAAAAGTGGTTTTTCCAGAGATTTTATAGACATCGTTTGTTAGGAGCTCTAAAAATTGACGTCCTTTCTTTTTACCGAGATCAATCCACTTTTTATCTACTTCAATACCATTCTTATTAACTAAATATTGCCATAAACGTTGTGGAAGTGGAAAGGCTTTTTGTTTACTTACTGCTTTTTTGGGATGTTCCAAGGCACAGGTTTGTAATTGATTGAAAAGTATTTCAGTATTTTTTTCTCCTAGCCAGTTCACCTGAATTTCAAAATTGTATTGACATTCAGCTAAATTAGTGGCACCAAATGCTGAGGCTTTGAGTATCGAAGGTCCACTCATGCCCCAATGGGTGATAAGTAAAGCGCCTGAGGTCTCTATGTTATATTCTTTAATTTTTACTTTTACATTATCCACCGAAACACCCATCAATTGAGTGATGGAATCCCCTGGTATATTGAACGTAAACAAAGAGGGGATAGGGGGTATGATAGAATGCCCCAATTCTTTAAGCCATTGAAATCCTTTCAATTTAGAGCTTCCGCCGGTTGCTATAATCACTGAGTTAAATTTTTGTTCGTGAGTTTCATTCAAAAAGTGTATACTCCATTCATTACTGAGCTTTGTTAAGTTACTGACAGCAGCTTGATATTTAATTTCAACTCCTAGTTGTTCTGCCTCTTGCATTAAGCAATTTATAATACTTTGAGATTGATTAGAGACAGGAAATACCCTTCCATCAGCTTCTGATTTTAAAGGAACACCTCTAGATCTAAACCACTCTTGTGTATCTGTTGTATTAAAACGATAAAACAGGTTCCTTAATTGCTTTCCTCCCCTTGGATATGCCATACACAGGGTATCAATATTACTGTCTGAATTTGTCACATTACAACGTCCACCACCAGAAATTTTAACTTTAGCAAGTACCTTTGTTGTTTTTTCAAAAAGTATAACTTTTGCCTGTGGATGATGTTTTTTTACTGAAAGTGCTGCAAAAAAACCTGCAGCTCCGCCTCCTAATACTGCTACAGTATCAATTTTTTTCATAACTTTCTATGTATTGACTTTTTTGTTATCTAGGCTAAGCATTATTTGTAAAAAAAGTGCAAAAATAACAGTAAGTATAGCACCAATTAAATTAAGCCATAAAAAACTTACTACGTTATTTGAAAAAAGTAATAAAACAATGCCTTCTGAAATAATTGCTGCCCAAAAAACAGCCGATCCTTTCACATGCTTTATGAAAATTGCTATTAGAAAAATTCCTAAAATTGTTCCATAAAAAACAGAGCCAATTATGTTTACCAATTGAATAAGGTTTTCAAATAAATTTCCAATACTTGCAAATAATATGGCAATTATACCCCATAACAACGTAAATCCTTTGGAGACAGTTACATAATGTGATGGTGATTTTTCAACAACATTTCTTTGATATAAATCAATTGTTGTTGTTGCTGCCAATGCATTAAGCTCTGAAGCAGTAGAGCTCATTGCAGCAGAAAAGATAACAGCTAGTAATAAGCCAATGAGACCTGTTGGAAGATGGCCTAAAATAAATGAGATAAAGACATAATCTTTATCATTTGTTTCTAATGATGGATTCACTGACTTAATAAGGTTTTTAGCCTCTTGTCTTTGCGCTTTTTCAATTGTACTAAGTTGTGTTATTTCTTCTTGAAAAGAAACACTTAAAGTCTTATTCAAAAGCTTTGTTCTTATTTCCTTTTGGGTAGCTTTATTTTTAAGTTCCAATAAATTGAAAGCTTCAGCTACTTCCGATTTTTTAACGGCAGCAATAGCTTTAGGATTAAAGTTTATTGGTGAAGGTTCAAATTGATAGAATATAAATACCATGACTCCAACAAGGAGAATGAAAAATTGCATTGGAATTTTCAAAACACCATTCATTACAAGTCCTATTTGACTTTCCTTCAAGGATTTTCCTGAAAGATAACGTTGTACTTGTGATTGATCTGTACCAAAATATGAAAGTGCTAAGAAAAATCCTCCCGTTAAACCACTCCAAAAGGTATACCTGCTGTCAAGATTTAAACTAAAATCAAGTACATTTAATTTTCCAGCTTTTCCTGCAATTTGAAATGCTTCATTAAAACCAATCCCTTCAGGGAATCGTTTAATTATATAACCAAAGGCAAGAAACATTCCTAAAAATATGATAAACATTTGCTGTTTTTGTGTCACATTTACAGCTTTTGTTCCTCCAATCATTGTGTAGGTAATTACTATACTTCCAACGAGTAATACCAATACTTTTAAATCCCACCCGAGAACAACACTAAGAATAATGGCGGGTGCATAAATTGTAATTCCTGCAGCAAGTCCTCGTTGAATTAAAAACAAGAGGGCGGTAAGGGTTCTCACTTTAAGGTCAAAACGTTTTTCTAAAAACTCATAAGCAGTGTAAACATTTAGTCGGTGATATACTGGAATAAAAAACAAGCATATAATTAGCATCGCAAAAGGTAATCCGAAATAAAATTGAACAAAACCCATTCCATCATGGAAAGCTTGACCTGGAGTTGATAAAAAAGTGATGGCACTAGCTTGTGTTGCCATAACTGATAAACCCACGGTCCACCAACGAGCTTCGTTACCACCCTTCAGATATTCTTTAATATTTTTATGACTATTATTTTTCCATATACCATAAAATACAATAAAAGCTAGAGTTGCACATAAAATGATCCAATCGAATATCTGCATTAGTTATACATATTCATAAATTGATGAAACACCACCCAATACAGCATATTTATTAAGATTAATATAATATATGTAGATTTCTTCATTGTCCATAAGAAATTATATTGGCAAACAATCTGTATGCCCCAGGAACTCCAGCTGGGAGTTGTCTAAAAAAACTAAGTCCTGTAAAAATAAATTTACCTTTTCCATGATCCGCCACTAAAAGACTTCCATTTTTGGGTGTTTCCCCTTTGTCATTCATTGATAAAAGAGGTTCATACTTAGAATCCCATCCATTAGAAAAATACAAGCCACGCTCTTGAACCCATCCATCAAAGTCATTTCTAGTAACTTTATTAGGCTTGTTTAAAAGAGGGTGTAAAGGATTCAATAAAATAACCTTTGAATTTTCATTTGTAACACGATCTCTATTGAAACTTATAGGATATGGACCTGCTATATCACCATTAAATCCTCTACTGGTATTGTATTGAACAACCACTGTTCCACCTTGCTTAACATAATCCCAAAGTATTTTATTTTTAAATGTAAGGTCTTTATGAACATTAAAAGCACGAATCCCTACTACTAACGTTGGAAAGTTTATTAGACGATCTAAACGAAGGTTTTTCATATTAAATTCTGTTACTTCTATCCCAATATTTCGAAGATTTTCTGCTATTTTATCTCCTGCTCCTTTGAGGTATGCAATGTGATTTACAGTTGTTTTAAGATCTATTTTAACAACTTTTGTTTCATTGGGAGTTAATAGATATTGTTTTGAAATATGGGGATAGGATATTTCATTTAATTGCATGTTATAGTTCTGATCTCCTTGCGTTACAAGTGATTTAAATAGCCCAGTAGTATTTCCTTCTGGAGGGGTTACTTCAAAGATGAATTCTTTTGAAACCTCTGCCATGGGAATATCAAAATCCTGTGATTTAGGACTTATTTTCCAGTATTTTGGAGTTGAAAGAGTCACACTTCCTTTTAAATTTTCAGTATGTGATGTGACAATTAGACTAACCTTTTTTGGAGTGTTTTCTTTAAAGAGGATTACCCGTTCATTAATTTGTGTGGTTATTTTAGGAACCAATTGAAAGTTTTCTACAACTTCACCCTTTACTCGATCAGTGGATCGGAAGGTAAGAGGAGCATTTATAAAAAAGATATTTCCATCTATATTCAATTTAAAAATAGCTTGAATAGGGTTAGGTGTCTCTGCTAATCCTTTTAAATCAGGATTACTAACTTTATAGTTTCCTATATCTCCTTTTTCTGTTAACCAATAAGGAGTAGTTTTTGCTTTAGGGAGAAGGATAGACCTACTTTCTTGCCAGGCTTTGTTTTCAGACAATGATTGCTTAATGTCAAGATTTACTGCACCCACTATTTTCTCAATGGAGACCTTAATTGGACTTGGATTTAGTGCTTTTAAAGTTATTTCGGCAACAGTGTTGGCAACACCTGTAGGTTTAGAGGTGTTGAATTGTAATCTAAGACCCAAGCAATATTTAACAAGGTTGGTTACTTCCTTGAGTTTTACTGTGCGCCAATGGCCGGGTTCTAGTGCCTTAATTTTAGAGTGAATCTTCAATAATTGTTGGATACTTTTATAAGGTTTTTCAAAATTAAAATCATCAAGTATCTCTTCAATAAGTAAACCAATAGCTTTGCCTCCTTTTACTCTAGTCCAACTAGTATCAATTCCTTGAAAAGGATTGTTTTTATTTGGAATACTTCCGTTAATGAGTTCTAAATATTCTTCTTGACTTCCAAGGTCAGGAGAGCTTCCAAACCCCTGTGATTTGTGCTGACTTCTACTTTTAGAAGCAATCTCAGCATTCGAGCGACCTAATAAATTATTAATGGGATTACTTTCTAGAGTAATCATGTTTGATTTATCAGCATTTTTAAATTTTTCTCTACTACCATAAGCCCACCAAGAAGTGTTATAAAATTGGCGAGCAGATTGCCAAATAGCAACATCATTTAATTGCTCAGGATATGCTTTTGGATTGGCTGCAAGCGAAAAGGCTATCTCACTTAAAATAGCAGAACTACTATGATGTCCATGAGTACTTCCAGAAGTTCTGTGGTCAAATCGATTAATAATAATATCGGGTTTAAATGTCCTGATACGAAATACAATTTGTGCTAAAATCTCGTTTTTATTCCAAATTTCAAGTGTTTCATCAGAGTGTTTTGAATATCCAAAATCATTAGCAGTAGTGAAAAATTGCTGTCCTCCATCTATTTTTCTTGCCTCTAAAAGCTCTTGTGTTCTTATGAGTCCTAGACTTTCTCGGAGTTCTGTTCCGATCAAATTTTGTCCCCCATCTCCACGGGTCATCGAAAGGTAGGCTGTATTGTAATTGTATTGATTTGAAAATAACGAAATTAATCTAGTATTTTCATCATCTGGATGTGCTGCAACATATAGCACAGATCCTAGAGTATTTAGTTTTTGTATTTTTTTATAGATCTCTGAGCTACTTTGTCCATTAACATAGGTTACAGCAATAATAAATAGTATGTATATTCTGTATTTCATAGCGAATTATTTTTTTTAAATAATTTTCAAAACCTCTTCCTCTAGATTTTTTAATCATCCTGTTTGGTAATTTAAGTGTTTTATTTTTTTTACTAAAGTAAATGCTTCAAGATGATTTTTTTAAATGATTATTTTTTATTATTTCTTGTAATTTTTTATACACATGCGTCACTGGAAGGCCAATGATATTAGTATAACTTCCAGAGATTGAGTCAATGTGTAAGGTGCCAAATGAGTCCTGAATTCCGTATGCACCTGCTTTATCCATTGGGGAGCCTGTGGCAATATACTCTTGGATTGCTTTTTTGGAGACTGGTCCAAAGGTTACTTCAGAAACAACATTAATACATTCCCAAGTTTCTTTTAGTAAGAATCCTACTGCAGTTATTACTTGATGTGTATCGTCAGAAAGCGACATTAAAATTTCTTCAGCATTTTGGATAGAGATTGGTTTTCCTAGACATTTATTTTGATGCCAAACAATAGTGTCGGCAGTGATTATGATTTCATTAACTTTTATAGTGTCTTTGAAAGCGTTTGCTTTTTGAGCAACTATGTGTTCTGCTATAGCAGATCCAGATAAGTTTGACGGAAAACTTTCTTCAATAGGAATTACTTTTTTTAAAAAAGGAATTTTCATTTCCTTAAAAAACAATTGTCTTCTAGGAGAAGCTGATGCTAAAATAATGACATATCCTTTTGTATCCATTTTAATCTTTTCCAACACCAATATCTTTAGATCCTATATCAATGGGCCACTTTCCTTGGACCCTTAAGACCTGTTCTATGATTTCTCTTACACAACCTTCTCCTCCGTTTTTATGAGATATATATGTAGCAATTGATTTCACGTCTGTTACAGCATCTGAAGGACAACAGCTTAATCCTACTTTTTCCATTACTGGAATATCAGGAACATCATCTCCTACAAATAATATTGTTTGAGGGTCCATACTATAATTATCTATAAGATCATTATAGGCTTCTATTTTATAGTTAGCTCCCATATAAATATCAAAAACACCTAATTCTTTGAAACGTTTACGAACTCCCTCATTTCTTCCGCCTGAAATAATAACGATTTTATACCCTTGAACTAAGGCACATTTTATTGCATATCCATCTTTAGCATCAAAACTTCTGAGAAGTTCCCCTTCGTTGGTTATTAAAATTTTACCATCTGTTAGCACCCCATCGACATCAAAAATAAATGTTTTGATAAAGGGTAATAAATTTTTATAATTTTTCATTCAAATGATGCTTTTGGATCGCAGTAGTTAAGGTTGTATAAATTTTTTTTAATACTGGATTTTTAATTAACTCTAGATGTCTTTTCAAGGTGTTTTTATCGTTTCTAATTGCTGGTCCTGATTGTGCCTTTTGAGGTGAAATCTCGTCAATTTTATTAAAGGTTTCTCTAATTAATGGACGTAGTAAATTAAAAGATAGTTCGTTGTCTTTACAAAATAGGGAAGCTTGTGTAAACAAATGATTGATGAAATTATTTACAATTACAGCCGCTAAATGTAATTTTTCTCTTTGTTCAGAATTAATGTCAATTGGCTTTGCTTCAATACTCTTAGTTAATTCATAAATTAATTGTTTATCCGACAATTTGTTTGATTCTATGCCAAAAGTTACTTCAGAAAAATCAATTTCTTGCTGATCATTAAAACTTTGGATGGGATACCATACACCACGTCTTTTATGACTCTTTATTACGTCTATAGAAACACTTCCAGCAGTATGAACTAACAAAATATCTGTAGGTAGTTTTTTAGATATACTAGATATCACGTCATCAGAAACCGCTAGAATATATAGATCTGCTTCTTCAATCGCATCTAGCGAGTTGGTTAGTGCAATTCCCTCGGGACTTATTAGATTAGTTTCTGAGCGATTATACCATTGAATGAGATCAATAGTTTGATTATTCACAAAAGATTTATACAATTGCTTACCAAGCTTTCCGGCACCAAGAAGAATGACTTTCATAGTTAATTTGTAAAAATACTAAACCTAAATGACGAATAAGAAAGGAATATCTGTTTTTATTTTTTTCCTTTTATAGTTCGATTTAGTTAATGATAAAATATTTATTAAAGTGATACTTTTTAAATTTAAAATTCATGGGAAGGTTACCTTTACATGCTATATATTTGCATTTTAGGATTATAAATTTTGATGAAAAAACAGTTATTTAAATATCTCTTTTCTACACGATTAACAGCAGTACTTTTTATATTTTACCCAACAGCAATGGCTATTGGAACTTTTATAGAGAGTTGGTATAGCACTGATACAGCTAAAATATGGATATACAATGCCTGGTGGTTTGAATTGATAATGTTATTTATGGCAATTAATTTTTTCGGAAATATTTTTAAATATCGTTTGCTTCGAAAAGAAAAATGGGCCACATTAATGATTCACTTATCATTTTTATTAATCCTATTAGGAGCATTTGTAACACGCTATATTGGGTATGAAGGAATGATGCCAATTAGAGAAGGAGCTACAGAAAATAAATTTTTGACTGAAAAAACTTACTTAACTGTTTATGTTGACGGTGAAATTAACGAGGAGCCTAGAAGAAAAAAATTAGAAACGGATCTTTTACTATCCGAGCACGTCAATAACGACTTTAGTTGGAATAATGATTTTAATGGTCAAGATTTCAGTATCTCTTTTGTGGATTTTATGGAAAATGCTACAGAGGGACTTGTTATTGACGAATCCGGTGAACGTTATCTTAAAATAGTTGAAGCAGGCGACGGAAATAGACATGATCATTATTTAAAAGAGGGAGAGATAGCAAATATCCATAATATTTTATTTACCCTTAATAAGTTTCAAGCGGGTGCAATTAATATCCGTTTAGATGCAGGACTGTATTTTATAACTTCACCATTTGAAGGTGAATATATGAGAATGGCTGATCAATTTAAAGGTCCTTTGAAATCAAATTTAGAATCTCCTTTACAACTTCGGTCACTTTATACACTTCCTAATTTTCAATTTGTGATTCCAGAGCCAGCACTTCGCGGTAAATTTGACATTGTTAAAGCTGAAAATCAAAGTGACGCCATACAAAATGCACTGCGTCTAAAAGTTTCCTCTCAGGGAGAGGTAGAATTAATAACTCTTTTAGGAGGCAAAGGAACTTCAAATGATCCTAAGCAAATTACTGTAGGAGGGCTTGATTTTAATTTGAAATTTGGATCCTTGTCTAAAGAACTTCCTTTTGCAATTAAATTGAATGATTTTATTGCAGAAAAATATCCTGGTACTGAAAAGAGTTATTCTTCTTTTATGAGTAAAGTGACCGTGGTGGATAAATCCCCTTTTGATTATGAGGTTTTCATGAATCATGTTTTAGACCACAAAGGCTATCGTTTTTTTCAAGCCTCATTTAATCCAGATGAAAAAGGAACTATTCTTTCTGTAAATCATGACCAATGGGGTACTTGGATTACTTATACAGGCTATATGTTGCTTTACTTAAGTATGATTGGAATCTTTTTTATTGGTAAAACTCGTTTTAAAGACTTGTCAAATTCTTTAGATAAAATTAATTTAAAGAAAAAAGCATTAACAGCTTTAGTTCTTTTATTTGGATTGACGTTTACTTCTATTAAAGCTCAAGATCATTCTAATAAACAAAAAAGTGCTATTGATTTCGATTCAATTATTCAAGTTGATGCATTTTCTGTTACCCATGCAGCAAAGTTTGGAAAGCTTATTATTCAAGATGCAGGTGGACGAATGAAACCCGCCAATACTTTTTCATCGGAATTATTAAGAAAAGTTAGTAAAAGCGATACTTATAACGGGTTGAATTCTGATCAGGTACTTTTATCTATCATGAATAACCCTGCGGTTTGGTATAACGTACCTATGGTTTTTTTAAAAAGAGGAAATGATAGCTTACGAAAATTAACTGGGCAAAGTATTAAAAGTAAGTATGCCCCATTACTTTCATTTTTTGATAATCAAGGGAATTACAAGTTGGCATCGCAACTTGAGGCTGCCTATCGTGAAGCAGTACCTAATCAATTTCAAAAAGATTTTATAGAATTAGATCGCCGTGTAAATTTATTGTATTCTGCGCTGGAAGGTAAAATCATGCGTATTTTCCCTTTACCTAACGATGAAAATAATAAATGGGTTTCTTTTCCGGAATTAAAAGAGGCAAATTTCACGGGTAAGGACTCTCTTTATGTGCGAAACATTTTACCCTTATATTTCCAGTCTTTGCGTTTAGCTCAGCAAGATAACGATTACACTCAAGCAGAAAGTTTATTAGAAAGTATTTACGGTTTTCAGAAAAAATTTGGAAGTGAGGTGCTCCCATCTGAAGATCGTGTTGAAGCAGAAATTAGCTATAACAAATACGATATTTTCAAAAAATTATACAGCTGGTATATTTATGCAGGAACTCTATTTTTTGTTATTTTATTAATTCAGATCTTTAAATCAAATAAAATTATTTCTATTACAGTAAATGCCTTTAAAATTTTAATGGTATTACTTTTTGTCTTACATACAGGGGGATTAATATCCCGATGGTATATATCAGGTCATGCACCTTGGAGTGATGCATATGAGTCCATGATTTACGTTGCTTGGGCAACCCAATTTTTCGGATTAGCTTTTGGGAGAAAGTCAACACTCACTATGGCTTCTACAGCATTTGTAGCAGGAATGATATTAATGATTGCGCATTGGAATTGGATGGATCCAGCAATTGCTAATTTAGTGCCTGTGTTGGACAGTTATTGGTTAATGATTCACGTAGCAGTAATTGTGGGAAGTTACGGCCCCTTTGCATTGGGAATGATCATTGGAGGGGTGTCATTACTTTTAATGTTGGTAGCTACAAAAAAGAATAAAGAAAAAATAAAACTTCAAATCAAGGAACTTACCATTATAAATGAACTTGCCTTAACTGTTGGATTAATAATGCTGACCATTGGAAATTTTCTTGGTGGAATGTGGGCAAATGAGAGTTGGGGTCGATACTGGGGCTGGGACCCTAAAGAGACGTGGGCATTAATTAGTATTATGGTTTATGCTTTTGTGATTCATATGCGTCTGGTTCCAGGTTTGCGTGGAGCATGGATTTTTAATCTCATGAGTGTGATTGCTTTTGCCAGTATATTAATGACTTATTTTGGAGTTAATTTTTATTTAGTAGGTCTCCATTCCTATGCGAGTGGGGATAAAATTATAACCCCTAGTTTTATTTATTATGCTATTGTGTTTGTATCTATTCTAGGAATAGCTTCTTATTTTAAATCCAAAGTACTCTATGGAAAAAGCAAGGCATAGGCCTTTATTTTCTTTCAAAAATAAAAATATGAAATTATATTTTGCTCCTCTTTTTCTTCTTTTACTTATTTTAAATTGCACAAAAAATACAGAAGTAATTCCAGAAGATGAGGCTCAGCTAAATGAACAAAAGTGGAAAAAGCAAGGAATCACAGATTATGAGTTTACCTCACAAATCTCATGCTTCTGCCAGACAGACTATACTCTTCCCAAGGCTATAGTTGTGAAAAATAATCAAATCCAATCCGTTAATGGTACTGCTTATGCTGATTTAGAGTATGAAATTCACATGACATTTGATGAATTCTTTGATTACATTGAAGATCGTCAATATCAAAATCCAATAATTCAAAATTTAAAATTTGATTCTATTTATGGTTTCCCTAGCTATATTTATTTTGATATCAGTGAAATGATTGCGGATGATGAAATTGGTTATACCATTACTGATTTCATACCCACTAAATAAAACTTTACTTTTATATAATATGTATTTCAACTGTGTTCATTTTAACGCAATCAATTGAGTCTGTTTAACAGTTATTTATTTAAAATTTAATATTTGAGCGAATGAAAAAAAAATGGTGGATATATTCAATTAGTGGGCTTTTGCTCCTTGGATTTGGACTTTCCTTATTAGGTGAGGCAATTATTTACAAGTTTCAAGATAATTTTAATTGGTTTTATTGGGGTACGGCAGCTCTAATTGTGTTTAATAGTGGAGTTGCACTAATAGGGGATGCTATAGTGCTAAAATGTAAAATTACTGATAAAAAACCTATCTAAAAGATGCTATGAATTCTTCTTCATCGCATCCTTTACTAATTTCTAAAAAGGATTTCTCAATAACATGATCTACTTTGTCAACAGCAAATCCAAGCCCAATTATTAAACGTTTTAAAAGATTTTTTTCAGCCTCATCAGCAATGTTATCTGCAAAAACCATTCGAGACAAATCGTACAATCTTTCTAAACGACTTTGTTCAGTTGCTGGAGGATTAATAGGGTATGAATCAATATTTGCTTTGATTTCTATAACCTCACTATCTTCAATTTCTAAATTGACTGCGGTTCTATTAATAAAGGATTCTTCTTCCTTTGAAATTATACCGTCTGCTTGGGCTATTCTTATTATTGCAGCAAAGTGATCTCTGTTACGGGATTTAAATCCTGGAGTATATAAGTCTGAAAATGACATTTAAATATATTTTTATCAAATATAAAAAATGGAATTGGCAAAGGGTTTTAATTTTGATTGTATTTTTAACATCTAGTAAATTTTTTATGAAATCAATTAAAATTTTAAAAAATAGATCAGATATTGGAGCCGGAACACGTGGATCAGATATGGGTATTGATGCGCTAGAAATTGCAGCTATAAATACGAATCATGATTTTTTTAATCGTCATTCTTTCATCGATATTCCTACCCATAATGAAACAGTTTACAATAAAGTTAAAAATACTACAGCAAAACGAATCAAATTTGTTAAAACTCAATGCGAACGACTAAAGGTAGAGACAAAAAAAACCCTCGAACAAGGTTTATTCCCTTTGATTCTATCAGGTGATCATTCATCTGCTTTAGGATCATTGGCAGGAATTAAGAGTGCAAACCCAGATAAAACTCTGGGAGTAATTTGGATTGATGCCCATGCTGATTTACACACTCCTTATAGTTCTCCTTCAGGCAATGTCCATGGAATGCCACTTGCAGCCGCGTTAGCACATGATAATATTAATCAAAAAATCAATCACGTAAGCCTTGAAACTATATCCGATTGGGATCAAATGAAAGGGATGGGATCTGTTTCTCCCATTTTAAGGCCAGAGAATTTGATTTATTTTGGTGTCCGAGATACTGAATCTCAGGAAGATGATATCATAGAAAGCTGTAAAATAAAAAACTACAGAGTTCATGAAATGCGTCATCGAGGTTTTGATGTTTGTATTCAAGAATGTTTAACAAAATTAACTGAAGTGGATATGATTTATATCACTTTCGATGTGGATGCTTTAGATTGTGATTTGATTTCTTATGGCACTGGAACACCAGTTTCCAAAGGATTTGATATTGATGAGGTTGTTAGGATTATTAATGGAATAAAATCTAGTGAAAAAGTTGTTGCACTTGAAGTTTGTGAAATTAATCCTTTATTGGATGATAAAGGCAACCGCATGGCTGAGGCTGCATTTGAAGTGATAAATTCTATTTTTTAATTGATTTCTAAAAGATTACACAAAGATTATCTCTATTCTCACTTTGAGACAAGACTCTTTAGGTAAGAATATTGATTTTTCTCTGCGACAGTACCTGATTTACTTCTCTTTTTGGCAATTCGATGAATTTCCTTTTTAAATGCTTCAAGGCTCGTCTTTATTATTGGATTTAAGTTTTTTTCTTCAGAAAGTTCAAGGATTTGTTCAACATATCGAATTTGAAGTGTTTTAAAGGTGTCATCTGCTGAGGCAGGCTTAATTATGAATTGTAAAAAGAAATGATCTAAAATTCCGTCAGGATGAAATCCCTCACCAACAAGGGTGGAGTGAGAGGATAAAATTCGGTTTAAATTCTTAACACTTAAAATTCTATTTAAAGCACTGAGTTGTAAGTTTTGAAGAAGTTTTAGCACTCCTTCGTTTTTAATCTTTGAAATCAATGACTTTTGCATTAACCAATCCTGGGTTTTCCATAAATGTGTATTTAAAAAGTTTAAGGCTTGTATTTGAGCTTGTTGATCTAAATTTTTGAAAGGAATACTATCCTGTCCTTTTTGCATAAGTGTTTCATTTACTCCTCCAACCATTCGGATGACATGGTAAATATATCTTCGATAAACACCAATCATTTCATTATATAATTCATTTAGATCATTGTAAGATTGACCTTTGGCAGTGGTCCAATTTTCTAGATTTTTAGCAACTATTTTTAAATTTTTTAATCCGTACTCGCTTGCTTTTATGGGATCATTACCAATATTTTCTGTTTGGGTATCGGGATCATTTCCACCGGATCCAAACATATACATTGGATTCATACTTTTTTGATCCACCATTTCATTCAATAGCACTTTTTCACTTTCAGGGGTTTGATTAGAAAAATAGCGATATCCCCATTCAATAGCATAGTCATCATAGGGACCTAACTGACGAACAAAACGAATGTTTTCATCCCCTGGTTGTGCAACATAATTAAATCGAGCATAGTCCATAATGGTCGTAGCAATTCCCATTTTTTGAGTAAAACTACCTGAACGAAGAGAGTCTACAGCATAGGCCGCACTGGCTTTCATATTGTGTGGTAATCCCAAAGCATGACCAACTTCATGGGAAATGACTCGACGCATCATCTCACCAATTTCTTCTTCGGGGGTATTCAAATCTCTTGCTTTTGGATTTGCAGCACCTGTTTCCAATAAGTAACGATTTCGATAGGAGCGTAAATGATTGTGATACCAAATAATATCACTTTCAATAATTTCTCCACTTCTAGGGTCTGAAACACTTGGCCCTGTGGCATTACGCGTAGTACTAGCCACATATCTAACCGTTGAATAACGTATGTCCTCTGGACTAAAGTCAGGATCTTCTTCTTTAGTAGGGGGGTCTTTGGCGATAATTGCATTTTTAAAACCCGCTTTTTCGAAAACAGCCGCCCAATCTTCAATTCCTTTTTTGAAATAAGGACGCCATTTTAGAGGTGTGGCAGGATCTAGATAATAAATTATGGGTTTAATAGGGACAACCAATTCTCCTTGATTGTAGGCTTCTAGATCGGAAGGCTCAAGTCGCCATCTTCGAATGATTTTGATGTCGTCTGATTTTAATGCATCAGAACTATAATTATATTTTTTTAAACTGAACCAGCCTACTCTTTCATCTGAGTATCTCAAAGGCATTGGAATTTCAGGTAATGCAATGATTGAATGGTTTATTTGAAAACTTAGAGTACTTGCATAATTGTTTCTTGGCGGACTAGAAGTGTTAAAGGTTAGCGTGTGTCTTATCTCAGTATTTTTAGGGAAACTCTTAACGGTATCAATGTAACTTCTTTTGCTATCTGGATTTCCAATACCGTATTCTTTTTTCAAGCCTTTCCTAATAATATTGAAGCCTGGAGAATCATTATTAAAATAACTGCTAACATCAATTAAATGAATATTTTCTTCATTGTTTTTAATATCAAAAGCAGCTAAAATAGGAGGGAAGTTATTAAGATCAACACTTAATGATATTGGATCTTTTGCACTTGCAATATTCACATAACTTTTCTGAGTTAATAAAATTTTTGTTCCTTTTTTCTTGAAATTGATTAACTGTTGACTTGTTTTTGATCCAGCATTCAAATAAGCTTGATAATTAGAGGGGAGTTGAACAAAACGGCTTACCATCAGTAAATCTTTTTCCAAAAGTGAATCTGAGAGTTCGAAAAAAACTTTATCATTTTCATAATAGGAAGTAATTAATCCAGATTGTTTTTGCATTTTTTGAGTTAAAGAATCAATGGATTTTAGCCCATTTTTATTTTTCGCTTTTTGAGCTAAAACAAAGGGACAGAAGTAAAGGAATGATATAAATAATAATATTTTAAAGTATTTCATTTTTTGCTTTTCGAGTCATAAAATACTAATATCTGAAAAAAAGATTAGTTTGATTAATAGATCAATAAAATAAAAGGTTAAATGGCTTTTTTTATAAAATTCACTACATTTAATAAATTACTGCAAACTATTTGTCTTGGTAATAAAACTTTTTTAATTAAACTTGATTTAAGATGAAAAATAAAGTATTCTTTTTGTTACATGGGTTATTTTTATGCTTCTTGTTTTTAATTCCTTTTCAAGGAATTGAGGCTCAACGTAAACGTAAAAATATAAAAGTGGAAACCAAAGAGGTTTCTTTGGATGCATTTAAATTTAGAAATGTAGGTCCTGCTTTTTTATCTGGACGAATCGCTGATATTGTAACCCATCCAGACAACGATAATGTTTGGTATGTTGCAGTAGGTTCTGGAGGTGTTTGGAAAACTGAAAATGCAGGTACCACTTGGTCTCCTATTTTTGACGATCAATCGACTTATTCTACTGGGTGTATTACCCTAGATCCAAGCAACCCCTCTACCGTTTGGGTTGGTTCTGGAGAAAATGTTGGAGGTAGACATGTTGCTTATGGAGATGGTATTTTTAAAAGTACTGACGACGGAAAAAGTTGGAAAAACATGGGGCTTAAAAACTCTGAACATATTTCAGAAATTATTGTACATCCCACAAATTCAGATGTTGTTTGGGTAGCAGCTCAAGGTCCTCTTTGGAGTAAAGGTGGAGAGCGTGGATTATTTAAAACCTTAAATGGAGGAATCACTTGGAAACAGGTCCTAGGGAATAAAGAATGGACTGGGGTAACAGATATTATGTTAGATCCAAGAGATCCTAATGTGATTTATGCCGCTACTTGGGATCGGCACAGAACCGTTGCAGCACTTATGGGTGGTGGTCCCGGAACTGCAATTTATCGATCTGATAATGGGGGTGATTCATGGAATATACTGAGTGTTGGATTGCCTAATAATCCAGACTCAAATAATGATGGTATTGTGAATAATGATGATTCTCCTATAATAAATATGGGAAAAATTGGATTAGCAATTTCACCACAACAACCAGATGTTATTTATGCAGCAATAGAATTAGAAAGAACACAAGGTGGAGTTTATCGATCTTCAAATAGAGGTGAGTCTTGGACAAAAATGTCTAATACTGTTTCTGGTGGGACAGGGCCACATTATTATCAGGAACTCTATGCTAGTCCACACGAATTTGATCGATTATACTTAATGAATGTTCGCGTTTTAACTTCTGGAGATGGGGGAAAAACTTTTAATCAATTACCAGAACGCGATAAGCACTCAGATAACCATGCAATTGTTTTTAAAGACGACGATCCAAATTACATTATGTTAGGAACGGATGCTGGAATTTATGAAAGCTTTGACAATGCTAAAACATGGCGTTATATTAAAAATCTACCATTAACTCAGTTTTATAAAGTAGCAGTTAATAATGCGGAACCTTTTTATCATATTTTTGGAGGAACACAGGATAATGGATCTGCTGGAGGGCCGTCTGCTACCGATGAGCGCGAGGGCATAGCAAATAAACACTGGTATAAAACTTTATTTGCTGATGGACATCAGTCTGCAACCGATCCAGTATATAATAATATTGTTTATGCAGAAACACAGCAAGGAGGTTTGCATCGTATAGATCTAACAACAGGAGAGCAGGTGTCTATTCAGCCACAAGCCTCTTTTGGTGAACCGCACGAGCGTTTTAATTGGGACGCACCCATTTTGGTTAGTCCCCATAATCCTTCTCGTTTATATTTTGCATCGTATAGAGTGTGGAAGTCTGAAAGCCGTGGTGACGACTGGATCGCTATTTCTGGTGATTTAACAAGAAATGAAGATCGAATTACACTTCCTATTATGGGGCGTCAACAAAGTTGGGATAATGCTTGGGACGTTGGAGCTATGTCAAACTACAATACAATTACTTCATTAGCAGAATCACCAGTTCAAGAAGGACTTTTATATGCTGGAACAGATGATGGATTTATACAAGTTTCTGAAAATGGTGGGGATTCATGGCGTTCAATTTCTGTAACAAAACTAGGAGTACCTACTCGTTCTTTTGTGAATGATATTAAAGCTGATTTATTTGATGCTAACACTGTATACGTTGCACTTGATAATCATAAAGAAGGTGATTTTAGACCATTTTTATTTAAAAGTACAGATAAAGGAATGACTTGGAAATCCATTTCAAACAACATTCCAAAGCGAACATTGGTATGGAGAATGGTACAAGATCCTGTTAAAAAGAATTTACTTTTTGCAGCCACTGAATATGGAATTTATACCTCACTAAATGGTGGAGAGGCTTGGCAAAAACTTCCAGGCACTCCAACAATTTCATTTCGTGATTTAACCATTCAAAAACGAGAAAATGACCTGGTAGCTGCTTCTTTTGGAAGAGGCTTTTACGTGTTAGATGATTATTCTGCCTTACGTGATTTTACCGAAGAAAATTTAGCTAAAAAAGCAAAACTATTTTCTCCAAGACCTGCTAAGTGGTTTGTTCCTCGAAGTAAAGTTGGGAATACAGGTGCAGATTATTATTTTGCTAAAAATCCTGAGTTTGGGGCTGTATTTACTTACCATCTTTCTGAGGATTATAAAACCAAAAAGCAATTAAGAAAAACAGCTGAAAAGAAGCTTAAAAATACAAATATTCGTTTTCCAGGATGGGATGCTCTAGATTCTGAAGCTTCTGAAAAATCAGCTCAGATTATTTTAACCATTCACGATACTGATGGAAACGTTATTCAAAAAGTATATCAGAAGGCATCAAAAGGAAGTCACCGAATTTCTTGGAACTTATCCCATTTTAATCCTTTTGCAATTTCAAGTGATGGAAATACTAGAAGAAGTTATAGAAGAGGAGGAACGTTGGCTACTCCTGGAACTTATTCTGCCTCACTTCATCTAGAAAAAAATGGAATCGTATCTCCACTAGATGGTCCTATCACTTTTGAAGTTACCCCTATTTATGAGGGAGTATTAAAAGGAACTAGTTATCAAGATTTCAATACTTTCCGGGTTTCTTTAGTTGAATTGTTACGAGAGATTAATGGTGTTCAAGACTTGCTGAATTCAAGTACAAGAAAACATAAAGCCATGACTATAGCTTTATCTCGATCAAATATAACGCCTGGTGAAATAGAGGGTCAGTTAGTTGATTTAAAAAATGCTATTGATGCAATTGAAAAAATGCTTAATGGAAGTAACTCAAGAAGTGCTATTGGAGAACGTAATCCTGCAGGCATGCAAAACTATCTTTCTAATGCAATGAATGGTATGAGAAATAGTTATGGACCTACAGGAGTTCATAGAAAAAGTTATGAAACTGCAAAAGAGATTCTTGTTACTATAAAAGCGAAGGTGAAAGCAGTTTATGCTTCTATCTTGCCAATTGAGATTGCCTTAATAGCAGCTGGAGCACCTCATATAAACGGACAAGGAATTGACTAGTTAATATGATTTAGATTATTAAAAGACTGTTCTAATGGGCAGTCTTTTTTATTTAAAAAATCTAATTAATAGGAGTTTGAGGGGACAATTCAAAACATACTAAACCAAAATATTGTGTGGCAGCAAGTAAATGATCAAAAATATCAGCTGATATATGTTCGTAATTTTTCCAATTTTTATCAGAACAAAAAGCATAAACTTCTAATGGAATACCTTGAGAAGTTGGGGAAAGCTGTCGACACATAATAGTCATATTTGAATTTACCATTGGGTGTTCTTCCAAGTATGCTTCAGCATAGTGTCTAAATAGCCCTAAATTAGTCAAGTTTCTACCATTAATTAGCATTGACTTATCAATGTTTTTTTTCTTGTTATGAGATTCAATCTCAGTTTTTCTAGACTGTAAAAAAGGTTTAATACGTTCAATTTTTTCTAAATCCTTCAAAGCTTTATCCTCCATAAAGTGAATACTGTCAATTTTTATTAATAGGGATCGCTTGATTCTTCTTCCTTGCGATTCACTCATACCACGCCAATTAATAAAAGAATCTGAAATGAGTTTATAAGTGGGTATCGAAGTAATTGTATTGTCAAAGTTTTGAATCTGAACCGAAGATAGACTAATGGAAATTACATCTCCATCTGCATTATTATTCGGCATACTAATCCAATCGCCAATTCGAACAGTATCATTTACGGTAATTTGAACACTAGCTACAAACCCAAGAATAGTATCTTTAAATACAAAAAGGAGTACAGCAGATAAAGCTCCAAGAGTTGTTAAAAATGTGCCAATATCCTTTCCTGTTAATACAGATAGAATCAGAATAATTCCTATGAACCACAGAAAAATCATAAATACCTGAATGTAGCTATCTATAGGCTTATCTTTAAAGGAGGGATAGAGCTTAATGTAATCCTTCAAAGTATTAAGCACAGCCATTATCAAATTAATTACTGCTACAATGGTAAGTGCTTCTAATATATTTTTTAATATAGAAGATCCTGCGGGGTAGTTTGAAATTACTTCTGGTAAAAATTCATAAAGAAATAAAATCGGTAAAAAATGTGAAATACGTTTAGCCGTTTTATTTTTCAATAATAAATCATCAAAACTAGATTTTGTTTTTTTAGCAAGTTTGCTAAAAATTTGAAGAATAATTTTCCTAGTAAACCAGTATATTAAATAACTGACAGTAAGGAGAAATAAAATAATTAATGCTCTGCCTAAAAATTGAGCCCAGAAATTGTTTAATCCTTTTTCCGAAAGAAAAGTTACAAAACGCATTACAAGATCCATCATGTTAAAATTTATTAATGAGTACGAAATTAAACAATTATGTTCTTCCTACAAGTTGCATAATAGATCCAAATTTTTATACTTTTTTAATGGATTACTATAATCTCTTTATTTATGTGTCTCAAGAAGTATTTTCGCTTGTGTTTCGATAGCAATAGCCAATGAAATGTAGTCGTTCTTTTGAGTTAAAGGATTCATTAATACGGTTCTTAGATATCTTTTTCCTCTAATTTCACATGATGTGATATAAAAATCACCAGTATTAATCAATTGATAGCGAAGCTCAAGTTGTTGTTTATTTGTAAGTAAATCAGGGCGATATTGAAAACAAAGGATATTAGACTCTGGTTCATAGGGGCAATAAAACTCTTCCTGATTGTTTAAATAATTATATAATTCTCTTGCTTGTTGGAAGCTATTTTGAATGAAGTTACCTATTGCTTTTTCTCCTTCTAAAGCAAAACTCCAATAGAGTTTCATACCTAGAGCAGATTTAGTACATTCAACGGTATATGGCATAGAGTCCATTCCAATAACATCTTCATCATGAAAGACATAACTTCCTTTTTGCTTAAAGACGTTTATTTGAGAAATAACGTTTTTGTAGAGAACAGCGGTGCATAGAGCTGGGACTCGCATCATTTTGTGAGCATCCCATATTAAAGAATTAGCACGTTCTATTCCTTTTACTTTATGTTTGTCTTTTTCTGACAATAAAGCAGCGGCTCCATGAGCTCCGTCTACATGAAACCAGAGAGCATGTTTTTCACAAAAATCAGCTACATCTTCCAATTTGTCAAAAAGACCAGTAGAGGTAGCGCAGGCATTTGCAACTACTGCCATTATCCGTTTCCCTGATTTTAATTGCTGAGTATATACTTCTTCAAGGTTTTCTGTCATGAGTACTTCATTTTCATCAACAGATACAGGAATAAATGCATTCTTACCCATTCCCATTATTGAGAGTGCTCTAGAAATTGAATAATGTGCCGTACTTGGACCCATTACAACCAAATCTTTTGGAGAGCCTTTTGCCCAAGCTTCAGGAGCAATTGAAGCTCTAGCAGCTGACAGTGCAGTTAGATTTGCAATAGAACCTCCATGTGTTAAAACACCGCTTCCATTATTTTTTTTTAATTTAAAATCATAAAGATCTTTACCCTGATACCATCCTAAATGTTGTAACATCCAATTTATCATAAACCCCTCTAAGGTTGCTCCGGCTGGACCCATTTCATATAATGAGCTAGGGTTGTTAACAGTACCGTGAATCCAATCTGGAATACCTGAAAGATCTTGAGGGACGGCTACTTGATGCCCCATGTATTTTGGATTACGCAAATGATTAGTATTGTCTAAATAGATAGAAATAAATTTTTTTAATGCAGCAGTAGTTTTAAAACCATTTTTAAAATAGTATTCTGCTTTTAGTGCTTCTGCAATGCTTTTAGGACTTCTTTGATTTAGAACAGAAGTTTTTCCATCACGGCTTTTCTCTATATAATTTTCTAGGAGTGCACTTATCTCAAAATTCACCTCTTTGAAAGGCACTGTGTTTTGATCTTTTTGGTAGTTCATCGATTTTTTTCAATGCCTAAAAATAATCAAATTTGTGACTTTTTAATATGATTATTTATTAAATACTATATAGGCTGGGGAGCCAAAGCGTAAGTGCTGGGAAAAGAGTAATGAGTATTAAGGAAAATATCATGGCAATAAATAAAGGGAGTAATGGCTTTATAACCTTTTCGATACTTGTTTTCGCAAGTCCAATTCCAACAAATAGTACTGATCCTACTGGAGGAGTGCATAAGCCAATGCATAAATTCAAGACCATTATGATTCCAAATTGAATAGGATTTATACCAATAGAAGTAACAATAGGCAAGAAAATAGGGGTAAAAATCAATACCGCAGGAGTCATGTCCATAAATATTCCAACAAAGAGTAACAAAAGATTAACAATCATTAAAATGATAATTTTATTATCACTCAGAGTCAATAAAAAGTCGCTTAAATTTTGAGGTATATTTTCAAAGGACATAATCCAAGACATACTCATTGAGGCCGCAATTAGAAGCATTATAACCGCACTAGTTTTAGATGCCTCCATGAGAATATTAGGAATATTTTTCAATTTAATTTCTTTATAAACCATTCCTAGAATTAAAGTGTATATAACTGCTATTGCTGATGCTTCTGTAGCGGTAAAGATTCCAGAAACAATACCTCCAATAACTATAAAAAGTAGAAATAAACTAGGAATTGCAACAATAAATGTTTTAAATATGTTGTTTAAGGAACTTTTTTTAGAAGTGGGGTATCCTTTCTTTTTTGCCCAAATAGAGGCAACAATCATTAAAAATAGTCCTGTTAGAATACCAGGAATATATCCTGCTAAAAATAAGGCGGCAATTGAAACGCCTCCACTGGCAAGTGAATATACAATTAACACATTACTGGGTGGGATAACCAATCCAATTGTAGAGGATGTAATATTAACAGCTGCACCATATTCTTTATCATAACCTTCTTTTTCCATTTCAGGACCTAGAATAGATCCCATTGCTGATGCAGATGCCATAGCTGACCCTGCAATAGCACCCATTAGCATGGCTGACATTATATTAATTAGTGCTAATCCACCAGGTAAAGCTCCAACAATAGTTTTAGCAAAACCTATTAGACGACTTGCAATACCCCCGTGTGTCATTAGTTGTCCAGAAAGAATAAAAAACGGAATAGCTAAAAGCGTAAAACTGTCTAAACCTGTAGCCATCCGCTGTGCAATAGTTGTTGCAGCAGGGATAAATGGAAGAGAAATAATAATAGTTAGTAGTGATGAAATAGCAATGCTCCATGCCACTGGAGTACCAATAGAAATAAAAATAATAAAACTTAAAATAAGAACAATTACAGGCAGATTTTCCATATTTAATTACTTAGGTATTTCTGTTATTTTATAAAATATAATTAAGATTCCACTTATGGGAAGGATACTATAAACTAATGCCAAAGGTATTTTTAGTGATGGTGAATATTGTTGTAAAATTAGGGTTATGTAGACCAAACGACCGCCACCTATAACTAGCGCTATAATCGCAAAACAAATTATACTTAATGTTATAAACAGAGTAAGTATTTTACGATTTTGTACACTTATTTTTTTTATAAAAAAATCAATAGAGACATGTTCGTTTTTTCCAGTAACGTAAGCAGCTCCTAAGATGCCAAGCCAAATCATAAGATAACGAGATAACTCATCAGTAAATGAACTCGGATTTTCACTAAAATAACGTGTAATGACTTGCCAAATTACATTGATAACCATTAACCCAAATATTGTTATAAGAAGTTTTTCAATAACTCGATCGAGGTATGTTTTAATTTTTTTCATTTTGAATACGATCAATTAATTGGTTCATTTCAAAATTTTTTCGAAAAGAATTATACATAGAGTAAGTAGCTTCTTTAAATTTTTTTTTCTCAGGATAACTAACTTGAACTCCAGCTTTAATTACAGCATCTAATGATTCTTTTTCTGATTGAATCCATAATTTTCGTTGGTAGGGAATAGAAAAATTAATTGCTTTTTGAAGCCATTCTTTTTCTTGAGTATTAAGTCGTTTCCATGTGTGGGTACTTATCACTAAAAGATCAGGAATCATAGTGTGTTCATCAATCACATAATATTTACAAACTTCGTAATGTTTAGATAAGTAAAAGCTTGGAGGATTATTTTCAGCTCCATCCACGACACCTTGTTGAATTGATGTATATAACTCTCCCCATGAAATTGGTGTAGGGGAAGCACCTAATTGTTTTACCATCTCAATAGCTGAAGCACTTTCCTGAACTCTTATTTTTAGTCCTATTAAATCTTCGGGCTCAGTGATTAGTTTTTCCCGAGTATAAAAACTTCTACTACCTGAATCATAATACCCCATTCCTTTTAGCCAATATTCCTTACCTTCATCTAGCAATTCTTTACCGATCGCTCCATCAAGAACTCTAAATAAGTGTTCTTTACTTTCAAATAAGAATGGAAGTCCAAAAACTCTAGTTTTTGGAGCAAAATTTTCCATTACAGCACCTGAAACTTTAGTCATGTCTAGGCTTCCAATCTGTAATAATTCTAAACACTCACGTTCACTCCCTAGTTGCTGATTTGGATAGATTTGAATACGCATATTCCCTTTTGATACGGTATTTATGTATTCATCTGCCTTTAGCATAGCCTGATGTACAGAGTGTTTAACATCAAGACCGTGTGCTAATTTAATAACTCTTATTGTTTTTGATTTAGTGCAACCAAAAAGAGAAAATATTACTAAAATAAATAGGTGACCTATCGTCTTTAATGAATGCATTTTTTAGAAATCAAAATAGTTTTTAGCATTATTATAACAGATATCAGAAATTATTTTACCAACCCATGATAGATCATTTGGTAGTCGTCCCTTTTCAATATCTTCACCAAATAAGTTGCAAACTAATCTTCTGAAATATTCATGCCTTGGAAATGAAAGAAAACTTCTTGAGTCAGTTAACATTCCCACAAAACAACTAATAAGTCCTATGTTAGATAATGTGTTTAACTGATTGGTCATTCCTTCTAATTGATCCATAAACCACCAACCAGATCCCCATTGAACTTTTCCTTTTTCACTTCCATCATTAAAATTACCAATTAAGGTCGCCATTATAGCATTATCTGAAGGATTTAGGTTGTATAAGATGGTTTTGGTTAACTCATTGCTTTGATCTAAACAATCTAAAAATTTTGATAAATTTTGTGCAATGGGGTAATTTCCAATAGAGTCCCAACCAGTATCAGGTCCTAATAGTTTAAATTTTCTGGTATTGTTGTTGCGCATTGCTCCCAAGTGAAACTGTTGTACCCATCCTTTTCTGTGGTAAAGTTTCCCTAGAAAAATCATTAAAGATGTTTGATATTGATTTTTTTCTTTTTCTGAAATATTATTACCCAGCCTTCTTTTTTCAAAAATTGTTTCTATAGTTTTTTCTGAGGTTATTTCAAAAGGAATGAAGGTGAGGCCGTGGTCTGAAATCCTACAACCATTTTCGTGAAAATATTCTACTAGATTAATTAACGCATCTTTTAATTTTTTATAGCTTTTTATTTCACTATTAGTCCGCGCTTCTAATGAATTAATATAAGTATTAAATGTATTGCTTTCAATCATAATAGCCTTATCAGGACGAAATGAAGTGCTTACTTTTGTTTTAAAACTTGATTTTTTTAGTTGTTGGTGGTAATTAAGATTCTCAATAGGATCCTCAGTTGTGCAAATTAATTCAACATTCATTTTTTCTAATAAATTCTGTGTTCTAAAGTCTTTGGTTTTTACCAGAGCAGTAGTTTCTTGGTAAATATTTATTCCATTTTTATCTGAAAGTAATTCATTACAATTAAAATATCGAAGTAGTTCCAAATGGGACCAATGATAAATTGGATTTCGGACTGTAAAAGGCATTGCTTTTGCCCATTCTAAAAACTTTTCCTGATCACTTGCAGAACCGGTAATATACTTCTCCTCAACTCCAAGTGTTCGTAAAGCTCTCCATTTATAATGATCTCCATCAATCCATAGTTTTGTAATATTTTCAAATTGAGTATTTTCTGCTATTGCTTTTGGAGAAAGATGACAATGATAATCTATAATAGGAAGGTGTGCAGCAAAATCATGGTAAAGTTTTTTCGCTGTTTCAGATTCAAGTAAAAAATCATTGGTAATAAAATTTTGCATCGAAATTTAAGTGTCTACAGGATTATTTTAATTACTATTCAATAAGCATCATTTGTTTTGTGAGTTGTTTAGCCAAATTCTAAACTTTAGGCTCCCAGCCCTTAGCATATTCTCTCTTCCATTGTTGCATTATTTTTTTATTATTCAAAACTTTAGCAGTTGTTTGATCAATTTTTAATGTTTCCCCAGCATCTTGTGCCATGTTTCCCAAATGACAAAGCATGGTTGAAATACTAGCATCTTTTATTTCTGCATTTAAAGATTTTCCTTCTCTAATTGCTTCAAAAAAGTTTTTTACATGGTTAACATCTAAATCTCCTTGACCCATTGTATCAGTAGTAGCATTTACGGATTTTTCAAATTCTGATTTTAATAGGTTTCCTTGTAAATCATACAGTTTATAAAAGTTTCTGTCCAATTGAATGCTTCCTTTGCTTCCATAGATGGTGACCCCTCGACCCGGTTGTTCAGGTTTAATTAATCCTCTGCTATGACCGGTCCAAGTAATAAATTTATTTTTAGGGTATTTAAAAGTAACCTGTTGGTTGTCTGCAAATTCCCAATCATCATTATAGGTGTATTTTCCTCCAAAAGAAGTAACACTTTCCGGAAGACCAACATCAAGTGCCCATCGGCAAATATCCACCTCATGTGTTCCGTTGTTATGCATTTCACCTGTTCCCCATTTTCTAAACCAATGCCAATTATAAGGATGAATATTATCCTTATATATTTGTCTTGGAGCAGGTCCTTGCCATAAATCCCAATCTAATGTTTTAGGAACAGATATTTCTTTTCCAACACCAATTGAACCCCTGTTGTTTGAGTAATATGCTTCACCTTTATATGTTTTACCAATAATACCTTCTTTAATATCTTGCATTGCCAGTATAGAAGTTCTAGCAGAGCGTTGTTGGTTTCCCATTTGTACCTTAAGCCCATATTTTTTTTGTGCGGTTACTAATAAATCATTTTCATGTGGGTTATGACTACAAGGTTTTTCAATATAAACATGCTTTCCTGCTTTTAATGCTAAAATTGCCATGGGTGCATGCCAGTGTTCAGGAGTTGCAATAAATACTGCATCTATTTTTTTATCTTCAAGAATTTTTCTAAAATCTTTTTCGTTTTTTGGGACATAACCGATATTATTTTTTGACCAGATATTATGTTCCTCTAGAATAAGATCATCTACATCGCAGCTGTATAAGATTTTAGTATTTTTCTGACCATGTATTGCCAGTACATGTGCTTTTGCTCTACTACGTACTCCAATCACCGCACAATTAATCCGATCATTAGAGCCCAAAACATTTTCGCTTATTAATGATGTAGAAGTAAAACCTCCCAATGCCATTGTCCCTAAGGATGTTTTTTTTATGAAACTTCTTCTAGTATGATTCATAGACACTATTTTTTAAAATTCCCGGATTTTGATATTTTTAAATGAAACTCTGTCTCCATGATCTTGAAGTAAAATTTTGCCTGAAGGCCAAACACCAAATTGATCCCATTTTTCATATTTGCTTTTTTCAATTAACGCCTTAAATGTTTGACTAAATCTGCTATAGGCTACTACTTTAACATGATTAAGCCAGTGCTCAACGTATCCATTTTTGACAACAATTCTAGCATTATTCCATTGCCCAACTCCTTTAAAGTTTTTACCTCGACTACCATTTTCTGTGTTTTCAGCTCTTATTAAATCATATAGAGATCCAACAGTCCTGTTTCCATTTTTACCAGCTTTAGCATCAGGATGAAGGTTGTCATCTAAAAGCTGAAATTCTAATCCAATAGCAGAACCATTTCCCTTATTTAAGTTTGGATTTACAAGATATTTAATACCACTATTGGCTCCTGGGGTCAATAGAAAGTCTAAACTTAGTTCAAAATCTGAAAAAGTTTGTATTGTAATAATATCACCACCATTAGAAGATTCATAACCATCTGCTGATTCCACTGATAAAATGTTGTCATGAATCTCCCATCCTTTTAGAGGAAAACCACTTAATTTTACTCCTCGCCATCCTTTTTTGGACTCTCCGTCCCATAACATTCGAAAACCAATACGTTTTTCGTTTTCTGACAATTCATTTTCTAAATAGCTAATTTCCGGTGCTGAATTAAATTTATTATTTAACTCACTTAAATCAGGGGATTCCATAAGCATAATGTTTCGCCATCTTACTTTTTTACCTTCATCTGTAATATCTTCAATTGAATGTACCTGAAAAGCTATAAACCCTTCTGATGATAAGGAATCAACAAGATTTGCACATTGAACTCCATTAATATAAGTTCGTATCTTATTTCCAAAAGCTTCAATTCTGTAATGATTCCATGTTCCATTAACAAAAGCCTCTTGTGCTTTTAAATTCCTCGTAAGGGGATAGAGCCAGCCTCTGCGAGCTTCATCATATATTCCACCACCCCACTTTCTTGCGCTAGTTTCAATTTCACATTGATAACCATATACTCTTCCTTCTTGAAAGTTTTGACTGCTATTGCTTCTAAACTGAACTCCTGAGTTTAAACCAATATCGATATTAACTTCAAATTCTAAAATAAAATTTTTATATAGCTTTTTGGTAGCTAAAAAACTATTAGAGGTATTTGCTTTTGAAACACCAACGAGTTCATCATTTTTAAGGTAAAATTGAGCAGACCCATTTAATTGTTTGAATTTGCTTAAAGAGTTATTCTCAATTAAATTTTTCCAATTATTATTTTGTGCTTTTATTTTGGTTGTAGGAAATATTAATCCGATTAAAACTAGTAAAAATAGAAGGTTTCTGTGTTTTTTCTTCAAAAGTATGATATTGATAAATACTGAGTTATAATTATCTAATATAGAAAAACTTTTCATTAAATTGCTTGATAAAAAACCTTAAATCTGCTACTGTTTAATACTAATATCAAAGATTTATGTTAAACCGAAGAACTTTTTTATCTAAAGGAGCTGCTACTTTAGTTTCTCCAATTATTATTGCTAAAACTGATGTTTTTTCAATTTTAAATTCAACGAATATAGCTTCTGTAAATGTTGCTGTGATTGGAACCGGTGCTAGAGGAAAAGGATTAATGAGAATTCTTGTTAACACTATTAATGTTAACTTAATTGCTTATTGCGATGTTCTAACTTTTCGTTTAAATGAAGCTTTAGAAATTGCTCCTAAAGCTAAGGCATATAGAGATTATTTAGAACTATTACAGCACAAGAATTTAGATGCAATTATTATAAGTACTCCTCTTAATACTCATGCTCAAATTGCTTCAGATGCGGTTAACGCCAACCTGCATATTTATTGTGAAAAAACACTGGTAAAAGGTGCTCAAGAAACTAAAAATCTTGTCCAAAAAGTAAAAAATGTACACACAAAAATATTTCAAACAGGTCACCAATATCATAGTTCTCGGCTTTATTCTCATGCAGTTGATTTAATACAAGGCGGAAAACTTGGGAAGGTAAACAGTGTTAGAGCACAATGGAATAGAAATGGAAATTGGCGAAGAGCAGTTTCTGATAAAAGATACGAAAGACAAATTAATTGGCGTATGTATCGCGAGTATTCCTTTGGTTTACTTGCCGAGTTAAGTTCTCATCAAATTGATTTTGTAAATTGGGTATTTAATTCAAATCCATCAAAAGTGAGCGGGTTTGGTGGTATTGATTATTGGAAGGATGGAAGAGAAACTTATGATAATACACATGTTGTATATGCGTATCCTAATGGAGTAAAAGCTAGTTTTACTTGTTTAACAGGAAATTCTAAAGATGATTATAAAATTTACGTTATGGGAGACAAAGGTACCATGGTGTTAGATTATTCCAAAGCATGGTTTTATCCAGAGGGTTCTTACACAAAAGAGTTTGGTGATGTAGACGGTGTTTCAGGAGCCACTAATAATTGGGAAAAAGGAAAAGGAATTCCCATAAAATTTGAACATATTGATCCGACTAGACAGGCTTTAGAAGATTTTAGAGATTCTATTCTAAATTCACAACTTCCTATGTCAAATATAATTTCAGGATCAAAAACTGCTTTTGCAATAGACATGGGAATTCGTGCTATGGATCAAAACAAAACTATTTACTGGGATTCTTCCTATAATTTTTAACAACTAAGTATATGTTTTCATTACAAAATAAAGTGATTGTTTTAACAGGAGCAACAGGTTCTTTAGCGGGAAGTTTAGCCTTCAGTTTAGCTAATGCTAAAGCCAAAATAATTTTATTAGGCCGAAGTCAAGATCTTTTGAATGTTTTGGTTGCAAAATTGTCTCAGTTAACTGAAGTTTCTTCTTATGTCGTTAATGTATTGAATCGTGATAGTTTAGAGAGTGTGAAAAAAAGTATCATGGATAAATATGGTCAAATTGATGTTTTAATTAATGCAGTAGGAGGTAACCTCCCTGGTGCAGTAATTTCAGATGATCAATCAATTTTTGATATTTCAGAAACTGACTTTGATGAAGTAGTAGATTTAAATTTAAAAGGCACACTTCTTCCTTCTATTGTTTTTGGTAAACCTATGAGTGAAAAAGGAAAGGGTGCCATTGTTAATTACTCATCTATGACTGTAAAGCAAGCTATGACTCGTGTTGTTGGTTATTCTTCAGGAAAAGCAGCAATGGAAAATTTCACACGCTGGATGGCAGTCGAAATGGCTATAAAATTTGGAGATGGAATTCGAGTAAATGCTGTTGCGCCGGGATTTTTTATTGGCAAACAAAATCAAAAATTATTATTGAATGATGATGGTAGTCTAACAGAAAGAGGAAAAAAAATTATACAAAACACCCCAATGAAGCGATTTGGTGAAGCTAAAGAACTTAATGGAGCAATTCACTTTTTGTGTAGTGAGAGTGCTAGTTTTATTACGGGAATAGTTTTACCTATTGATGGGGGTTTCAGTGCTTTTACAGGAGTATGATTATTTAAATTAATAATAAAAAAATATTTGCATGAAGGAATCTTTTAGGTGGTTTGGTCCCTCTGACCCTGTTTCTTTAAAAAACATTAGCCAAGCTGGAGCTACAACAATTGTGTCAGCTCTACATGAAATTTCAAATGGTGATGTTTGGTCAATTGAAAATATTCAAAATCATCAAACCTTAATTAAAAATGCAGGTCTTAAATGGGATGTTGTAGAATCAGTTCCTGTTCATGAAGATATTAAGCTTCGCACTGGTAATTTTAAAAAGTATATAGAAAATTATAAACTCACATTAAAAAACTTAGCTGTTTGTGGAATTACAACTGTCTGTTATAATTTCATGCCTGTTCTTGATTGGACAAGAACTCATCTATACACTCCCTTAAAATCAGGATCTACAGCACTTTCTTTTAATATTGTTGCCGTTCACGCTTTTGATTTATTTATATTAAATCGAAAAAATGCAATAAAAAGTTATTCACCAAGTCAAATAGAAAAAGCAAAATTATTTTTTGAGTCTCAAACTAGCTTAGAAATTAAGATACTAACTGATAGTATTATAGCTGGTCTGCCTGGATCGGAGGAAGATTACACTATAAAGGAGTTTAATCAACAAATTGATGCATACAGAGATTTTAGCTCTGAAAAATTAAAAAATCATTTAATTCAATTTTTAGAAGCTGTTATTCCAACAGCTGAAACCTGTAAACTAAATATGTGTATTCATCCAGATGATCCCCCATTTTCTCTTTTTGGAATTCCACGTGTGGTTAGTAATGCAGATGATTTAAATGCATTATTTACTGCTGTACCTTCGATAAATAACGGATTAACCTTTTGTACGGGTTCCCTTGGAGTTCGACCAGAAAATAACCTTTTAGAAATGTTTACAGAACACGCGCAAAGAATTCATTTCTTGCACTTTAGAAGTACTCAACGTGATGGAAAAGGCAATTTTATTGAAGCTAATCATTTAGAAGGAAATGTTGATATGTACGAAATGGTCAAAGCTGCTTTAACTGAAGAAAGACGACGCAAGGCTCTAGGATTAGAAGATTTTGAAATTCCAATGCGCCCAGATCATGGACATCAAATGTTAGATGATCTTAATAAAAAAACAAATCCTGGGTATACAGCTATTGGAAGATTACGAGGTTTGGCTGAACTTAGAGGACTAGCTTTGGGAATTAAAAAAAGCGTTTATTAATAGGCTTCATTTATTTCAATCCAATGTCCTTCAGGGTCTTGGATCTTAATTTGACGCACACCATCTTTTCGGATTCTAACAACATTTTTCTTGCCTTCATCGGTCCAATAATCTATTTTATTTTTTCTTAAGTGTTCAACAACACTTTCTAGTTTTTTTGTAGAAAATGCCATGTGATTTATAATTGTGTTTGGAACACCAGCATTACTACTTATTAGATGTAGTTGTTTCCCTTCATGATTCTTGAACCATCTTTTAGGAGGATAACGGTTTGCAGTCATTTCAATTTCTTCAAAGCCTAGAATTTTAATATAAAAATCTCCTGTTTCTTGAAGCTTTATTACAGGGAGGGCTTGATGATTGAAAGTGAGTTTAAAACTCTCTTGCTGACTTAATAATACAAGCGGGAGCAATAAAAATAAAGGAAGTGCTTTCATAATAAATCTATTATATATCTTTAAAATTAAGTTTAAATAATTAAAACCATGAATATTAAAAAAAATATCCTTTCGTTATTGTTATTGTTTTCATTTATAATGACAGCACAAAATGAATATTACGAATTAAGAACTTACATCATTCCCTATAATGCAGCAGAAAAAAGTCTACATAACTATTTATCAAAATCTTTATTACCCGCTTTAAATCGTCAAGGAGTTGAGAATATAGGTGTATTTGAAACTATTGGTCAACCAACTCCTAAAGAATTAGTTTTGTTAATCCCTTTCAATGACATTGCTACTTATGATAAAGTATTAAAAGGATTGACTAAAGACAATATATTCCAGGAAAATAAAGTTGGATATGATGCAATCACTTTTTCACGACCTGCTTATACTAGATTTACTAGTTCTTTTTATTTTGCTTTTGATAGCCTTCCTAAATTAATAGTTCCAGAAAAGGGATCACAATTATTTGAATTAAGAACTTATGAGGGTTACAGTGAAGATGCAGTTCAACGAAAAACGAATATGTTTAATGATGGAGAACTAACTATTTTTGAAGATACAGGACTACATTCAGTATTTTTTGGAAGTCAAGTGTCAGGGCCATTAATGCCTGCGTTAACCTATATGCTTGCTTTTAAGGATATGGAGGAACGTAACAGAAATTGGAATAAATTTAGTATTCACCCTGAATGGAAACGTATTTCTATTCTTCCTGAATATGCAAATACAGTTAGTGACATAAAGCGAATATTTTTAAAACCCTTGAGCTATTCTCAACTTTAAATTACGTTTTTTTTAATTAGTAACATTTAAAAGTTAAGTGTTTTAGGCAAGTATTTTGCAACTAAAGTTTCATAGTAAGGGCGAAGTGCTTTACTATCTGGAGGAGTAGGTGCCTTTGAATATAAATCATAAGCATTAAATTTCTTTACCCATTTAAAAAGCTCATGATCTTCTTCACTCATTAAGTGATTATAGGATTCTTCCCTATGTTGAGCATAAAAAGAATGGTATCGAATCATATACAAAGCGGGTTTGGGTAAATAATTTTTTAATATTTGATATAAATATTCATCATGACCCCAGCTCATTTTAACTTTATCAAGTCCGCAGTTTTGAGAGTAAATTCCTAAAGGTGTGTTATAGACAGGATTTTTGGTATCAGGATTAAAATCAAAAAATTCTTGATAAACAATTTTATTTGAAAATTTACATCCAACAGGAAAAGTATCACCAACTACAGCCCATTGGGGTTCTCCAAAAAGGCATAAAACTTTACCCAAATCATGAATAAATCCAGTCAATACAAACCAGTCTTCATGACCATCAGCTCGAATCGATTCTGAGGTTTGGAGTAG